>Ga0308156_1001246_pt1 | contig 32629 bp, 33 predicted proteins | sample PhyAR2_FD_201041 | JGI IMG/M metagenome (GOLD analysis project Ga0308156, IMG submission 201041) | Phyllosphere microbial communities from UC Gill Tract Community Farm, Albany, California, United States - DLSL A.R2 | ecosystem: Host-associated > Plants > Phyllosphere > Unclassified | place: USA... | reverse complement strand
GTGTTTTTGAGGCTTTTGAGTGTTTTAATAAAAAAACAGACATTGGTGGTGTCTGTTTTGGTTTGTGTTATTGGGAATTTTATCTTTTTGTCAGCGTCCACTCGCCTGCGAGACTGCCATTTTTCCAAGTTCCTTTTTGGGTGTTCAGGCTTCCATACATCGTGAAAATAGGTGTGTCAGAAATGACCGGCGTCAAAGCACCATCATCCATCACAAATCCAAGAACCATATCTTTATTTAGTCCGTAAGTTCCGGTGATATTTCCGCTTTTTGATACAGAGATAATGAGGTTACCGTTGCCCTGTCCGGTGTAAGTTCCTACCCATTTTCCCATGTAGCGCGAGGTGTAGTTTTCCTGTTCTTTCTTTTCCCAATAGTTGTCTAGTATTTGATCACAGGAGATGAAAGTGCTGGACAGGATTAGAAGTGAGAGGAGGGTTTTGGTTTTCATAGTTGGTTGTTTAGTTTGGGTAAATTTAATAAAAAAACAGACGGTGATGTGTCTGTTTTGTTTTAGCTGGCGCGAGCATCTTGCCCGTGTCTTTTAATATTTTGAAGCACGAGCGGTACGCTCGCGCTAGCGGGTAAATTATAATCTATCAAAATGGCAAATCGTCATCTTCATCATCTTCAACTATAAATCTTACATTGTCCTGTACCCAATCTGTCCTTTTAATAAATTTTAATTTATGTTCCTCATCAAAAACGTTATGATTAATCAATAAAGTATAAATTTTGGAATTTTGTTTTCTAATAAATTTGTAGTAAAATTCAAAGTTTTCTTCAAGATCGTAAATTTCTAAAATAAATGATCTAGACTTCAACAAAGCAAGTAAATCATCATATCCTTCAATATAAAAGTTATATGCAATCACTAATTTCGCTTTTAAATCTTCAGTGAAGGGATGGTTGATCATTAAGATCTTATTTATCTCATAATCTTTATCCTTGTTTTCATCACTAAGATAATTAACTAATTTATTCAGTGTTTGTGCTGTTTTTTCCAAATTTTGTATTAAAGAAACTTCCTTCACTCTGGTCTGTTCTTCAAGAAATCTCTGAAACAACCCTGCAAATTGTTCTTTGAGGTACTTTGTTATTTCGGATGCAGTTTCAAACCCTTTTATATTATTGTTATGAGGCAAACCTTTTATTTCTTCTAAAAAGATGTAAATTCTTTCATCGTCAGCGTATTTATATGATATATCTTTTCCTTTGTTTATTAAATAAGTTTCGTATTCAGACAAAACGTTCTTATCCACAAAAATATATACTTGTTTATTTTCCTTTAATGCAGTTTTTAGTTCTAATTGGGAAACGGAATTGTTCCCTCTTTTGATTCTGAACCGAATCTTCCGCCAATTACCGAAACAAGAATATCAATACTTTTAATTTCTTTATAACAGTATTCCTCTAGAGCTTCGTCTTTTCCATACGGAATATCTCCCTCTTTGTTTCTGATAATGTCGTATCCCAAGTTGTCGGCGAAAACGTCAACATCTGTTCTTATCTGACGTAAATCATAAAATGTAGAGCTTAAAAAAATACGCGGTTTTGCCATTGACTATTAATTTTAACAAAAATAGAAAAAAGAATCTTCGTTTATCATATTTAATTGTACAACAGAATGGATTTTAATAATCTTTACTTGTATATTTTATTATTGATAAATATAACTGATTACAAAAAATATTATCTTCGCAAACATGAAAACAAATCAAAAATCTGCTGCCATTGGTTTCATTTTTATCACGCTGTTGATAGATATTACAGGCTGGGGAATCATCATTCCTGTAGTCCCGAAACTGATAGAGGAACTGATCCACGCCGATATCAGCGAGGCAGCAAAATATGGCGGCTGGCTGAGTTTTGCTTATGCCTTTATCCAGTTTGTTTTCTCGCCGCTGGTAGGTAATCTAAGCGATAAGTATGGGCGGCGACCTGTGATTTTGCTTTCACTGTTCGGCTTTTCTATCGACTATATTTTCCTGGCATTGGCACCCAGTATCTGGTGGCTTTTCGTTGGGCGCATCATTGCGGGAATCACGGGAGCGAGTGTCACCACCGCGAGTGCCTACATTGCGGATATCTCTACGGATGAGGACCGCGCCAAGAACTTCGGGATGATTGGGGCAGCCTTTGGTCTGGGTTTTATTATCGGGCCTGTTCTGGGTGGCGTTTTGGGACATTATGGGGCGCGGGTTCCGTTCTATGCCGCAGCGGTGTTGTGTATGATCAATTTTATCTACGGCTATTTTGTGTTGCCGGAAAGTCTTACTAAAGAAAACCGACGGGAGTTCAGCTGGAAAAGAGCCAACCCGATTGGGTCCTTCAAATTCCTGAAAAAACATCCCGAGATCTCGGCGCTTACAACGGCTTTGATCCTAATCTATATTGGCGGACATGCCGTGCAGAGCAACTGGAGTTTCTACACAATGTACAGATTCGATTGGGATGAAAGAATGGTAGGGATTTCTCTGGGAGTCGTCGGCTTGATGGTAGGTCTGGTGCAGGGTGTTCTGATCCGCTGGATCAATCCGAAAATAGGCGATCAGAAAAGTATCTTTTACGGACTGATGCTTTATGCCGTCGGTATGCTGCTGTATGCGTTTGCCAGCGAGGGCTGGATGATGCTGGTTTTCACGATTCCGTATTGTCTGGGTGGGATTTGTGGTCCGGCTTTGCAGTCTATCATTACCAAAAATATCCCGTCTAACGAGCAGGGCGAACTGCAGGGTGCGCTCACGAGTCTGATGAGTGCGACTTCCATCATCGGACCGCCGCTGATGACCAATTTATTCTACTACTTCACGCACAAAAATGCGCCGTTTCTGTTTCCCGGAGCACCGTTTTTCTTAGCATTCCTATTATTTGCAGCAAGTATTTATTTCGTCTATACCAGTTTCAAAGGGAAGAAAGCTGGATAATAATTCGCTTGTAGATTTGAAGAATATTATAAACCTGCTTCAAAAGAAATCTGCCTGATCTGCAAAATCAGCGAGATGAAAACTCAAAATAGGAACGTACGTTTATCTATTTTACCTATAAATTGATAGAAAAACTATGTGTCTATGTGGTAAAGTAAGCCTTCGTTGCAGCAAGTATTTATTTCGTCTATACCAGTTTCAAAGGGAAGAAAGCGGGATAATAATTCGCCCGTAGATTTGACGAGTTCTATAAACCTGTTTCAAAATAAATCTGCCTGATCTGCGAAATCAGCGAGATTAAAATTTAAATAGAATAACGCTCACCTATCAATTTTACCTATGGGACAAAAACCATGTGTCTATGTGGTAAAGTATTCTCCATTGTAAATTAAAATCTACAATGCCGGAATCTAAGCTTTCGGACTGTAAGTATACACATTGTAAGGCAGAATCCGCTGAGCAGTTTTCTGAGCTAGAAGACATCCAACCAGAACCGGAAAAAACAAAGCATAACCATTCGGAACCAGACTACAAGTCAGAATCAATGCGGTGAATGGGGCATAGATGGCAGCGGATAGTGTAGCGGCAATGCCTATCAAAACAAAATTAATCAAAATCAAAGACGTTCCGAAGAAGGTGTTGCAGGTGATGGCAAATGCCAAACCCAGATATGCGCCTACTACAATGCTTGGCGCAAAAACACCACCGTCTCCGCCGGCACCCAAAGTGAGAGACGAGGCCAGTGGTTTCAACACTATCAAAGCCAAAATAAACAGCAGCGAATAACTTTGCGGATGACTGATCAATTCATTGAGTGAATGATAACTGTCACCATATAAGAATGGGAAAAGGCAAATGAGGACACCAACTGCCAAAGCACCCAGATTGACTCTCAAAAAATTATTATTGATTCCGGAAAAGAATTCCTTCATTCTGATAACCAAAACCGTAAAGTAAACGGACAATGTGCCGCCGAGTAAACTTAGAATGACCATAAATGGAACTGCAGCCCAATGCCACTCTGTCACCGGAACACTGATCAGCGATATAGACGGAAAAAAGTAAAGAAAAGCCCACGAGAGCAATGCCGAAACGGAACAGCTGATGAAAAGCGTCCTGCTGACTTTCCGCGCAATCACTTCCAAAGCAAACAGAAATCCAACCAACGGATTTCCAAAAAGGACACCCACGCCGGCTACTACACCGGCGCAAATCAATTCTAATTTATAAACATTGGCAGCAAATTGCTTCTCGTAAACCGAATTACCAATCGTAGCGGTTGCAACCACCGTCGAAACCTCGATTCCTGTAGAACCGCCGAATATGACGGTGAGGAATCCATTAAAATAATGAGAAGGTATTTTAAAGAATGGCAGATGATCTTTCCGCTGATCCACCGTTTTGTAAATCTCCGTAATTCCCTTATTCTTGCGGTTTTTGAAAATATATTTCCTCAGAAAGTAGATGGCGGTGATCCCGATTGTGGGAAGAATGATGAAGAGTAACGGATTGTTTTTCTCAGCCAATTCAAAGATGTGTTCCTGGCAAAATTCTGTAATCTTCTTAAGAGAAAGCGCTAGAAAAGAAGCAATTATGGCTATGAATAATGATGATGTGATCAATTTGAAATAATTGTGTGCCTGTACTCTTTGTCTTTTCATTTCCTAAACTCTTAATGTTCACAAATTTACGGCAAATCTGCCGGAATGCTGAGTGAAGAGAGGTGACATTTCTCCTTTTATCAATTTTATAATAAATTTAATAATGATCTGTATATCACTTTTCTAAATCTTTGCTTAATTTTGTCAAATGGAATTGAGTATTGGTGAAATGCTGATGATTGCACTGGCAATTGTTGTTTTATTCGGACCCGATAAACTGCCCGAGATCGCGAGAGGTCTTGGCGAGGGTGTACGCAAGATGCGCGGCGCAGTAGACGATATCAAAACCGAAATCATGAAAGAAGGCGATAACCCGTTGTCCGAGATCAAAAGCGAAATAGAAAAGGTGAAAAAGTCTGCGCAGGATTATAATCCCTTAGCCGACTCCAATACTGCGACGGCGCCCGAAACGCCGAAAGTTGACCTCTCCGAAGACGAATCCCACGAAGGACCTGTAAGCCGATAATCGATGAACGGATTGATAGAAAAAGATCAGCAGCTTCTGCTTTTCCTCAACAGCCTCGGCAATTCTGCCTTCGATCCTTTTTGGCTCACAGTCACCGGAAAATGGTTCTGGATTCCCTTTTACGCCATTTTACTCTATTTGCTTTACAAAGCTTTTCCGCTTAAAAAATTACTATTTGTACTAATATTTATCACCATCGGGATTACAATTTCCGATCAGCTGGCCGGGATTTTCAAACACGGCATCCAGAGATACAGGCCTTGCCACACAGAGGCGCTCATCTCACAGATGAGGATGGTGATCTGCGGCGGCAACTACGGATTTTACTCATCACACGCCTCCAATTCCTTTTTCCTCTTCAGCTTTCTCACGATTCTGATTGGCAAAAAATACAAATTCCTGTCTTATATTTTATTCGTTTGGGCAGCCATTGTTTCCTACAGCCGGATTTATCTTGGTGTTCATTTTCCTTTGGATATTGCTTTTGGAGCTGCAGTCGGATTTTTACTGGGCGGCGTTTTGGCCAATCTGGCCGAGAAGGTAGTCTTTAAAAAAGATAATCCCGAATCTACTTTTTAGGAGCTGTTCCCGCTATCCACTATATCTTTTTTGTCATCACGCTCTGTCTAAAAAGCCATTTGCAGCCAGACAAAAAAGGATGCCGTTCCTATCGGGGCTATTGGTCTTTGTCATCACAATAGCATTTGCCCAATCAACCAACAACCAATAACCATCAACTAATCATTATGATAAGGTTTGCCCGCGAGAATCTGTGAGGCTCGGTAGATCTGTTCCACAAAAAACAGGCGGATCATCTGGTGCGTGAAAGTCATTTTGGAAAGCGAAATTTTTTCATTGGATCGCTGATAGATTTCCTCAGAAAAACCATAGGCGCCGCCCACAAGAAAATTGATCTTTTTCACAGAACTTCCCATCCAAAAATCGATTTTCTCAGAGAATTCGCGGCTGGTAAACTGTTTTCCTTTTTCATCCAGGAGAATTACAAGTTCATTGGACTCTATTTGACTGAGGAATAATTTGGCTTCTTCCTTCTTCAGCTGGTCCGGCGTCAGGTTTTTGGCATTCCTTACATCAGGAATTTCGATAAGCTCAAAGTTCCAGTGTTTCGGAATTCTCGGAAGATAATATTTGATGAGAGAGACAATTTCTTTGTCATCAGTTTTCCCGATACAGATCAAATTAATACGCATTTACTATATTTGTGGGGCAAAGATAAATGAATGGCAAAAAAAATACAGCGTTTTTTCCTGAAGATCAAAAACTTTTTTGATGATATTCACATTCCGTATCTGGGGATTTCTCTCTGGCGGATGTTTTCTATCTATTCCGATGCGATCTTCAAAAATCCCTTGGGAAGGCAGGCTGCGAGCATTTCCTGGAACTTTTTCCTGAGTCTTTTCCCAATGATTCTTTTCTTCTTGTCGGTTCTGCCTTTTATGCCGCATTACGACAAACTGCAGTTTTACATCTTCGAAGTTTTGATGCCACGCGTCTTCCCTTCCCATATGCAGAGCGATGTTACGAGTTACATTCAGGAAAACATCATCCCCAATATGAAGTCCATCAGTAACCTTACCATATTATTATCTTTTATTTTTGCAACAAATGGCTGTTTTACGCTCATCAACGGCTTCAACAGAAATACAGAGCTGTCCAGAACATTTGTGAAAGAATATCTTTTGGCAATGCTTGTCACAATCTGCTTCCTTTCATTGGTCTGTCTTTCCATTTTTGGAATCTACTACAGCGAGGTGGTTTTAAAACTTTATACGCCGACCTACGATATCACGTGGTTTACGAAAAATCTGACGAAGATCATCAGTTTTGTCTCTTTCCCGATCTTCTATTTTGTTTTGCTGGCCCTTTTTTATTGGGTTGGCTGTCTCAAAATTACAAGAATTCGAGAGGCCTTTCCGGGCGCCATCCTCACCACTGTGTTATTTGTCCTGCTGACGTATCTTTTCGCAATCTATGTAGCAAATATTGCCAGGTACAACGTTTTATACGGCTCCATCGGTTCCATTATTTTGGTGATGGTTTGGGTAAACGTCAACGTTTTTTTGGTGTTGATGGGTAATGAGCTGAACCTTGCCATCAAAAAAGTGAAGCTGGAAAAGATTGTGAGAGACGAGATGAGAACTATTAATGAAAATTAATTCGGCTGTTTTAAGCTTAATAATATCCAGATTTGTTATATTTACAATAGTTAAATTACTAACCCAAAAAATACATATCATGGCAAAAAGTCAGGACGCAAAAAAGACGACAAAAAAAGAGCCTCTTAAAACTCCAAAGGAAAAGAAGGAAGCTAAAAGAGATAAGAAAAATGCTTCCAAAAGAGATTAAAAAGATTAACCTTTCAATTTAACTATTGAAAGGTTTTTTATTGATTTTCAAAATGAAATAGCCTATCAATCCCGACAGAACCGAGGCAAGCAATATGCTGATCTTGGAAATATTCTGAATCTCAGTCGCACCTGGAAATGCTAAAAGCGACACGAAGATCGACATCGTGAAACCAATCCCTGCGAGAAATCCTACGCCAGCCATCTCCCGCCATCCGGAAAATGTGGGTAATTCTGCCCATTTAAGTCTGATGGCAACCATTGAAAATAAATTGATTCCCAGTACTTTTCCAACAAATAATCCGCCCACAATTCCTATACTGAGAGGATTGATAAAGTCTTCGAAGATTTCTTTATGAAAAGTAATATTGGTATTAGCCAAAGCAAATAGCGGCATAATCACAAAGCTGACCGGGATGTGCAGTTTCTGTTCCAGACTTTCCAAAGGCGAAATTTCTGTTTCTGAGATATTGGTAGGAATCGTAAATGCTAAAATAACCCCTGCAATAGTGGCATGAATCCCGGAGTGGTGCATGAAATACCAGAGGAAAATGCCGGGAATGATATATAAAAGTAAGTTTTTCGCCCCAAGTCGATTAAGGATTACCAACAGAAGTGTGATGCCTCCGCATATTCCTAATGAAATCCAATCAATCTGATCTGTATAAAACAATGCGATCACGATGATGGCGCCCAAATCATCTACAATGGCCAGTGCGCTCAGAAAGATTTTCAGTGAGTTGGGTACGCTTTTACCCAGCAGCGAAATGATGGCGAGAGAGAATGCAATGTCGGTCGCCATTGGTATTGCCCAGCCATTTTTGTATTCTGTACTGTGGTTGAAGGCAAAATAAATCAAAGCAGGAATCAGCATGCCGCCAACTGCTGCAAAGATGGGAAGACTGGCTTTTTTGATATCCGATAGTTCGCCTTCTAGTAGCTCCCGCTTGATCTCCAGACCTACTAAAAGGAAAAAAATAGCCATCAATCCGTCATTTACCCAGACGGAGACTGTATAATTAAGATGAAAGGTCTCAAAACCCAATTGGGTATCCAGAAGATTCTGAAAATCTGTGGACAAAGAACTGTTCGCTAAAAGCAGAGAAATCAGAACGAAAGAGATCAGGACAATGCCCGAACTTTTGCTGCTGTGAAAAAACTGCTCGAAATATTTTGATAAAACCATTAAGTACGCTTGACTTTTGAAACCCCGTTGATTGCTTTCAATTGTTTGAAAGTCTCTTCCAGCTGGCTTCTGTTTTTAACTTCAAGATTGATGTTTCCGGTAAAAATGCCGTCATTGCTGGAGATGCTCATACTTTTCATATCCATACTCATAGAACCACTGATGACCGCCGTAATATCGTTGATCATTCCCATTCTGTCCAGTCCTTCAATCTCAATTTTGACTCTGTTTTTGAAACTTTCTGCATTCACCCATTTGGCCTGCAAAACGCGGTAATCGTAATTCGCACGAAGGTTTATCGCATTCGGACAGCTTTCACTATGGATTTTGATACCGTCAGAAATGGTGATAAATCCAAATATTTTGTCGCCGGGGATCACTGTACAACATTTGGCAAAAGAGTAATTCAGCTTTTCTTCATCTTTACCGAATACGATCATATCCAGGTTAGAATCTACTTTCTCCACAAACTCATCCTTGTTGGAAGTTTTTCTGAAACGCTGGAAAAGATTGCTCAGAATGCTTTTTCCATCAGCATAACGCTTGATGTCCCCAATGTCGAAAGTACCATTTTGGAAACCTAAGAAAAGATCCTGCGATGTTTTCAGATTGAGAGATTTCTGTAAACCATTGATTTCTTCATCAGAAAAGTTGAGTTTGGCGTGGCGCATTTTACGCTGCAGAATTTCCTTGCCTTCCGAAGTGTTGATGTTTTTTTCGGAGTTTAGAATATTTTTAATCTTCGATTTGGCTTTGGAAGTCACAACGAAGTCCAGCCAGTCCGGTTTTGGCTTTTGGTTTTGAGAAGACAGAATATCGATCTGATCGCCGTTTTGAAGCACATAACTGATTGGCACCAGTTTTCCATTGATTTTTGCGCCCAGACACTTTGTCCCCAAATCGGAGTGGACCGAAAATGCAAAATCCAAAGCTGTTGCACCAGTCGGAAGAATCTTGATCTCACCTTTTGGCGTGAAGACAAAAACTTCTTTGGAATAGAGATTTAGTTTAATATTATCCAGAAGTTCAGACGTACTCAGGTTTTGCTGCTGTTCCAGGACATCACGGATCTCTGTGACCCAGTTTTCAAACCGTTGATCGTCATTATTTTTGCGATAGCCTTCTTTGTATTTGTAATGTGCAGCGACGCCTTTTTCTGCAATCTCATTCATCCTTTCGGATCGGATCTGCACTTCTATCCATTTTTTGTCTGGTCCCATTACGGTAAGGTGCAGACTTTCGTAGCCTGTAGATCTAGGCTGCGAGATCCAGTCCCGCATTCGGGAAGGATTGCTTTGGTAAAGGTCTGTTACGATAGAATAAATTTTCCAGGCCAGAAATTTTTCATTTCTCGGATCGGATTTGTAGATGATCCGGATTGCGTAATTGTCATACACTTCCTCAAAAGTCACGTTCTGCTTCTGCATTTTACGGTAAATGGAGCTGATCGCTTTCGCGCGTCCTTTTATCGTAAAGTTGAGGTTTTCCTCCTGTAGCTGTTCAGAAACTTCTTTGGTGAATTCTTCTACATATTTTTCTCTGCCTTCCTTCGCAGTTTCCAGTTTGCTGAGGATTTCAATATAAACATCAGGATTATTATATTTAAGAGAAAGATCTTCCAGTTCAGATTTGATAGAGTAGAGTCCGAATCTGTGTGCGAGCGGCGCGTAGATATATGCGGTCTCCGATGCTATCTTTTTCTGCTTTACAGGATGCATGCTGTCCAAGGTTCTCATGTTATGAAGCCTGTCAGCAATTTTTATGAGGATCACACGGAAATCTTCGGAGAGTGTGAGGAGCAGTTTTCTGTAATTTTCTGATTGCACAGAGATGTTCTGCTGGTTCATCACAGAGATCTTGGTAAGTCCGCTTACGATGTCGGCAATTGTCTTTCCAAATATTTTGTTGAGGTCGTCATAAGTGTATTCTGAATCTTCAATAACATCGTGGAGCAGTGCACAGGCAATACTTGTGGCGCCGAGACCTACCTCATTGGCCACGATTTTTGCCACCTCTATCGGATGATAGATGTAGGGTTCTCCTGTTTTTCTCCGTTGATCTTTGTGGGCATCCAGAGCAATATCAAAAGCTTTTCTGATCAATTTGTTCTGGTCCTCATCCAGTGTCCTGTAGGTATTGTTTATGAGGTCTTTGTACCGCGCAAGGATTTCCTTGTTTTCTTTCTCTATGTCGTACATCATCTAATGTTATTCATCACGAATATAGGAAAATTAATACAGAATATCAAGCTATATTTGCGCAGCTATTTTGTAGTATATTGTTGTTATGAGTAGAAAATATCAGCTGATATTTAGAAAGATTTATACAATTGTCATTCCGTTTTATACGGCTTTTCTGCTGTACCTGATGTTTTTCGGATTTGGAAGGGCGCAGTATGCGATCAATATTGTCCGGCTATTGCCCATTTTTTCTACCATAGATTTTGTGGCAGACACTATTTCCTGGAAAACGATTTTTATTAATATTCTTGGGAATATTCTGATGTTTGTGCCTTTCGGGTTTTTGGGTCTGGTTTTCCCAAAACTGGTTGAATTTAAAATATTGATTATCAATTTCTTGTCTGCCATTATTATTATAGAAAGCCTGCAGTATTTTACAAGACTTGGCGTCTTTGATATTGATGATGTCATTCTGAATACCCTCGGCGTTGCAATTGGATTTCTGCTGTGCAAATGTTTAAAAATGAATCACATAGAGTGTGATTGAGTGATGACCTAACTTATTTGTTAAGTTCCTTCGCCCGGTTTTCAGCAGCGAGAATACCATTTTTCAGGATCGATTTTAAACCGTTTTCATCAAAGGTTTTCAGGGCAGCTTCTGTAGTGCCGCCTTTTGAAGCCACATCTTTTATTAGTTCTTCCAGAGATCTGTCAGAATTATTGATCAGATGATAAGCGCCCAACATAGTCTGTTTTACGAAAAGTTTGGAAAGGTTTTCATCAATTCCCATCTCCGTCCCCGCTTTAATCATTGCATCGATGATGTAATAAAAATACGCCGGACCACTGCCGGACAGAGCCGTTACGCCGTCCAAAAGACTCTCGTCTTCCAGGTAAACAGAGCGTCCTGTGGAATTCAGCAGACGCTCCACATTCATCAGTTCAGAAAATGAAATCCCTTCTGCCGCAGTATAACCTGTGATTCCCATTCCCAAAAGGGTAGGGGAATTTGGCATCGCTCTAACGACAAATTTATGATCCAGAAGCTTCTGGATTTTCTCAATGGAAAGTCCCGCCATTATTGATAAAACGAGTGTTTTTTCAGGAATTTTAAAAGAAATATTCTCTGCAACAAAAGCAAAATCCTGAGGCTTTACAGCAATAATAACAAGATCAGCTTCCAAAGTTGTGATCTCACGAAATGTCGAGATTTCAGAATCCGGAAAAGTAGATTTCAGGCTTTCTTTTTTGTCTTCGCTTCTGGTAATCAGATGAAGATTTTGTGGCTTTATCAATTCATATTTCAGGAAGGATTTTGAGAATGAGATTCCCATATTTCCGGCTCCCAGGACGGCAATTTTCATTTGTGTTTTGTGTTTTATTTTTAGCAGTTACCGTCCGTTTCGCACGAGTCGCCTTCAGTAATAATGTTTAGTTGGTCGCCGTTTTCAGAAAATTCAGACCAGCTTTTTTCTAAAACTTCTGAGAAAAGATCTGTTGGCTGCGCGCCGGAGACACCGTATTTTTCATTAAATATAAAAAACGGTACACCTTTTATTCCAAGGGAATTGGCGGCGAAAATATCGTTTTTCACAAGTTTTGCTATTTCGGGAGAATGGACTGCATTTTCAACTTCTTCATTGGTCAATCCGATTTTGTTGCCAATGCTGCAAAGCTCGGACACATCGTCAATGTTTATCCCCAGTTTGAAGTACGCTTCAAAAAGTAATTCTTCCATTTCATTGGCTTTTCCTTTTTCTTTTGCGAGCTGAACCAGCATTTGGCTTTTGAAAGAATTGGAGACTTTCACATCATCAAAATTAAATTCTACGCCAGCATTTTTCCCAGATTGAATCAGATTTTCGTGCATTTGCATAATTTGAGGCATCGGAAAGCCTTTGATTTCTGAAAGGTATTCGTAATGATTTTTGGTCAAATCGGTTTTCATATTCGGATCCAGTTGGAACGAATGCCAATTGACTTCCACTTTATCATTCTGAGAAAAGGCCTGAAGCGCTTTTTCAAAATTTCTTTTTCCAATGAAACAAAACGGACAACGAGTGTCGCTCCAGATATCTACTTTCATTTTTTTATTTTAAATAATATTCACTTCCCGTTCCAGCACAATCCCATATTTTTCCTTTACAGATTCAATAATCATTGTAGAGAAATCAAAAATTTCCTTTCCGCTTGCCGTTCCCGTTGCGTTGATGATGACCAAAGCCTGCTGCTTGTGCGAAGCTACATTTCCCACCTGTTTTCCTTTCCAGCCACATTGTTCAATCAGCCAGCCGGCCGGAATTTTTACAAGGTCACCATTCGGATATCCGGGAATCTGGTCGAATTTTAATTTTAAAGTTTCATATTGAGCGAGCGGAATTGTCGGGTTTTTAAAGAAGCTTCCGGCGTTTCCAATCATATTTGGGTCAGGCAGTTTGCTTTGTCTGATATTGATCACCGCTTTCGAAACATCCTGAATTGTTGGATTCAAGATTCCCAGACTTTCCAGTTCCGATTGGATAGCACCATACTCAACATTAATTTTGTGAACCATTCTCGTCAGCCGGAAAGTGACTTCCAAAATCACATATTTGTCTTTTCCTTCCTGCTTGAAAATCGAATCTCTGTATCCGAATCTGCATTTTTCGAGATCAAACACTTCAATTCCTGACGTATCGAGATTCAGCACTTTGCAGGACTCAAAAACATCTTTGATTTCCGTTCCGTAAGCTCCTATATTCTGCATCGGAGAAGTTCCTACGTTTCCCGGAATCAATGACAGATTTTCCAAACCGCCATAATTTTTTTCCAGACAGAAGATCACAAACTGATGCCAGTTTTCTCCTGCTTTTGCGGTGACTAAAACTTCATTTTCATTAATGATTTCCTCCGTAATCCCCTTCAGATTCAGTCGAATTGCCAAACCCTCAAAATCCTTTGTCAAAAGCAAATTGCTGCCGCCACCCAGGAAGAGTATCGGAGTTTGAGGGTTTGAGTTTTTGAGGGTTTCGGTGAGTTCTTCTACCGAGCTGGCGTCTGCAAAATATCTTGCAGAAGCATCTACGCCAAAAGTATTGTAAGCTTTGAGCGAAACGTTTTCCTGAATCATTATTTATATTTCGGAAGGAGATTCTCCAGATCTTTTTTTAGTTTTTCTAACTGTTTGTAACCTGCAGATTCTGTAGGAACATTGTAAATTTCGTATTCCTTATCTGCAGTCCGGATTCTGAAAATCTGGTCGGGACCGTCATAGTGGCCGCGTTTCTCGCCACTTTGGGTTTTGTCCAGCACAGCGATATTGATTCCGGAAACCAGCATCTGCCAGTCGGCGGTGTTGATTTTCTTTTTGATTGCAGGAAACTCTGTCGTTCTTCCGCCTCTTGCAGAGGATTCCAGCGAATCTTTGGTTGCGGTTATGAATGTGGAACCACCACGCCCAAATGTGTGTGTGTAGGAAATGGATTTGATTGTCGATGTAGTCTGTGCAGTGGTTGTGCAGCTAAGCAAGACCATTGTCATTGCTGAAAGGACGAATCCGATTTTTAGTATTTTCATCATTGTTATTTTAAATGTTAATTGAATATAGCATTGTATTCTTTGATGGCGTCCTGCAGGATTTCTACACTTCTTCTCAGGTCTTCCTGTTTCAGAACGTAAGCAATTCTGACTTGTCTTTTTCCAAGTTCCGGATTGCTGTAAAAACCGCCCATTGGCGCTACCATTACCGTTTCACCATTGTTGGAGTAACTTTCCAGAAGCCATTGCGCAAACTTCTCTGTATCATCTACAGGCAGTTCTACGCCGCAGTAAAATGCACCTTTTGGTGTAGGGCAGATGACACCTGGTATTTTATTCAACAATCCTACCAAAAGGTCACGGCGCTGTTTGTATTCTTCTCTCACGCTTGCGATGTAATCTGCATCGTTTTTGTGGGCAGCAGTGGCAGCAATCTGGCCTAAAAGCACCGGACTCAGTCTTGCCTGAGCAAAGAGAATCGCCGCATCGTGGATTGTTTTGGAACGCGTGATCAAACAGCCGATTCTCGCGCCGCACATCGAGTATCTTTTGGATTCTGAATCTATAACGACAACGTTATCTGCCACTTCCGGAAACTCGAACATGGAAATCTGCTGCTCGCCATCGTAGACGTATTCTCTGTAGACTTCGTCAGATATGATTACAATGTCGTGCTTTTTGGCAATGTCTGCAAGTTGCTGCAGTTCTTCTCTGGAGTACAAATAACCTGTTGGATTCCCAGGATTACAGATGACAATCGCTCTTGTTTTGTCTGTAATTCTTTTCTCAAACTCTTCGATTGGTGGAAGGGCAAATCCTGTGTCGATGGTGGAAGGAACGGCCACAATATTGATGTTGAAAGTGCCTGCAAAACCATTGTAATTGGCGTAGTAAGGTTCCGGGATGATGATCTCGTCGTCGTCGTCGCACAGGGTGGATATGGCAAAGTTGAGCGCTTCGGAACCGCCGTTTGTAACAATGAAATTATCTGTTGTAAGATCTGTAAATCCCAGAGAATGGTAATAATCTCTCAGAGCGGTTCTGTAATCCAGATTGCCTTCGGAAAGTGCGTATTCCAGGACTTTAAGGTCTATGTTTTTGACAGCATCCAGGGCTGTTTGTGGTGTTTCTATATCGGGCTGACCGATGTTGAGATGGTATACTTTGATTCCCTTTTGTTTGGCTGCTGTTGCAAAAGGAACTAATTTTCTTACGGGTGACGCTGGCATATGCTGCGCACGTTGTGATATTTTCGGCATTGTTGATTGACTTTGGGATACAAAAATAGTGAAATTTTGGTTGCTGGTGAATGCTTGTCTGTTGATAGTTTTCAAAAACTGACAGAATATGAGCTAATGATAAAACGTGAATGCTGCGCAGCGCAGCCCGACTTGAACGGAGCTCTTTTTGCCATTGCGGATTTTGAAAATTTCAGCTGAGGACCAGCGTTATTCGCAATGGCAAAAAAGCGGGAGTGGAAGGCGGAAAAGCTGCCCAAAAATTAACAGTTAATCCTTTCTGTAATTTGATTCTTCAATTATCTTTGCAGCTATGAAAAATCTGGTTTTACTTTTTTTGTTCGGTCTGACATTGAGTTGTAAAACGTATAATACTTCTATTTTGGAAAACGGAGATCTGCTTTTTGTGCCTGCCGTAGAAACGGGACTGTCCGGTGCGATCAATAATGTGACGCAGACGGAAAAGAAAACGTCCTATGACCATATCGGGATTGTGAAGAAGGAATCTGAGCATCTTTATGTGTTGCACGCGGCTCCCAAAGGCGGTTCTCAGAAACAGAAGCTGCAATCTTTTTTGAAAGAGCAGACGAAAAAGGGTCAGAAAATTGATATTTACAGATTGAAAGACGAGTACAAACCAGCGATTGGAAATTCGGTTTTGAAGGCGGAGACTTTGGTGGGGAAGCCGTATAATTTCAATTATATTCTGGATGACAATTCCTATTACTGCTCGGATTTTGTGGAACGGGCGTTTCGTGAGAATCAGATTTTTAGATTAGAACCAATGACTTTTATTGATCCTAAAACTAACAAAACAAATGCGTTTTGGGAAAAATTCTATCAGGATAAAAATCTGAAAGTTCCGGAAGGTGAACCTGGCTGCAATCCAAACGGTCTGGCGGCTTCGGAAAAACTGATAAAAGTGGGAGAACTGAAATAATTTTTTTTGAATTAATTCATACTTGTTTGGTGGGAATTAAAATAGTTTTATATTTGCAATAGAATTAGAATTAAATGAAAGTCATATTCTCTCAAATCATAATGTGCAATCCCAAGTAAAACATTGGATAGGAGAGAGTATGTCATAAGCTTTACCCTGTTGGTAGAGCTTTTTTTATATAAAATTTTAAAGTAATGAATCAAAGCCAGAAATATTATACGGACGAAAAAACGGTGGGGCTGACGGCATTTTTGGTGATCCTCGTTCTTTCGGCAGCATTAATTTTTCAATGGCCGTACCTGGTTTTATTCCTGGATTTTGATTTTGTGATCCGGGCGCTTGGCTTGCCATTTTCGCCGCTGGCTTCAGTTTCGAAATCGATCTCCAAAATATTGGGGCTGAAAAAGAAACCGATCTTCGCGGCACCAAAGAGATTTGCAGCGACTTTAGGTTCTGTTTTTACGCTGCTGGTTTTTTTATTAATGCTGAATGGATTTTATTATCCTGCTGCTGCTGCAGGACTTTTGTTAATCATTTTGGCAAGTTTGGAAAGCTTTTTCAAGGTTTGTGTCGGGTGTTATCTTTATCAGTATATCGTGATCCCGATTCAGAATAAATTCAATAATTCACCAAAATAAGATATGACTATGATTTACAAACAAGACACTTTTGGTAACAATTTGGCTCCGAAACCAGCGAAGGAAATCATCCTGGAAATAGAGCTGAACGGCAAAATTAGATTTGATATCCTGCTTTATACGATTTATAACCATTACAAAATCACTTATAAAATCGTAAATGCCCACATCGAATATCTCAACGGAAATAATTTTGGCAACGTGAAACTACTACTGAAAATAACGGACGACGAGATCGATAAAATTGAAAATTATCTGGGTGAATACAAGCTGATGAGCTGCAAAATACCAGTCCTACAACAAACAAAGGAAGCTTCTTAGGGCTTCCCTTTATTTTTATAATTGCTGTCTAAACTTTGACTTCTTATTAGATCCTTCTGATATCTGCACCAATTGCTCTCAGTCTCTCGTCTATATTTTCATAACCGCGGTCGATCTGTTCGATATTCTGAATGACCGATTTTCCTTCTGCAGAAAGTGCAGCGATCAATAGAGCATTTCCAGCTCTGATGTCCGGCGAAACCATAGAAGTACCTCTCAAAGGCGTTTCCTGATTCATCCCGATCACGGTAGCTCTGTGCGGATCGCAAAGAATAATCTGCGCACCCATATCAATCAGTTTATCAACGAAGAACAGTCTGCTTTCGAACATCTTCTGGTGGATCAAAACAGAACCTTTTGCCTGCGTTGCCACAACCAGAATAATGGATAACAAATCTGGTGTAAATCCTGGCCAGGGCGCATCGGAAACTGTAAGAATAGATCCGTCTATGAATTTTTGGATCTTATAATTGTCCTGAGACGGGATATAAATATCGTCGCCTCTCTGCTCAAGCTGAATACCTAATTTTCTGAACGTGTTTGGAATAACTCCCAACTCATTCCAGTTGACATCCTTGATCGTAATTTCTGATTTTGTCATTGCAGCCAAACCAATCCACGATCCGATTTCTACCATATCGGGAAGCATTCTGTGCTCTGTTCCGTTTAGTTTATCGACACCTTCCACGATTAAAAGGTTGGATCCGATTCCGGAAATATTGGCGCCCATTCTGTTCAGCATTTTACAAAGTTGCTGAAGGTATGGTTCGCACGCAGCGTTGTAAATACTTGTTTTTCCCTTTGCAAGGACGGCTGCCATCACGATGTTTGCAGTTCCTGTAACGGAAGCTTCTTCCAAAAGGATAAATTTCCCTTTCAGTTCTTTTGCTCTTAATGAGTAAAAAGCTTCGTCTTCGTCATAAGAGAATTCTGCTCCCAATTCCACAAAACCCTGGAAATGCGTATCCAGACGCCTTCTTCCTATCTTGTCGCCTCCCGGAGTTGGCAAATATGCTTCACCAAATCTCGCCAGCATAGGGCCCAGGATCATTACAGAGCCACGCAGTTTTGCGCCGTCTTTCTTGAATTCCTGAGATTTTATATATTCGAAATTAACTTCATCGGCTTTGAAAGTGTAATCTCCTTTTCCGTTTTTAGTTACTTTAACGTTAAAGTCCTGTAAGATTTCAATCAGTTTGTTGACATCTTTAATATCCGGAATATTACTTATTCGCACCTCATCTTCGGTCAGCAAAACAGCACAAAGGATTTGTAAAGCTTCATTTTTCGCACCCTGAGGTGTGATCTCACCGCTTAATCTTTTCCCTCCTCTTATTTCGAACGCTCCATTCATTATCTTCTGTTATTTTTATGATTTTGGAAATTGTTTTTCCTGTTATTACTATTCTGATTGCTGTTTCTGTTGTTGTTGGGATTCCTGTTGTTGTTATTCCTGTTGGCAGCGTAATAGATTTTGCTTCTTTCAAGAGATTCCAGACTGGTAAGATCCAGCTTATCACCGGATAATTCTTTCAAATGACGGAAAATTACATCATCCTGCACATGCTCTTTGTTGTAGACATTGTAGGATTTTTTCATGTTGTTGGCAATCACGTGCGTCAGGGCTTCCTTCTCGTCACCTTCTTCCAGTGCAATGGCCTTTTCTATCAGCTGGAGGATACTTTTCCCATAGAATTTGTAGGCATTATCCAGAGATGGATAGTCCATTTTTCTCGGTTTTGTGAAAAGATCTTCCTCAGAAAGTACAGGATATGGCGAGTCTACATCCAGGTTGTGATCTGCCAGAATAAAAAGGTGATCCCAAAGCTTGTGCTTGTAATTCTCCTCATCACGAAGATGTGGATTTCTCTGCCCCATAAACTCGATGATAGCAAGTGCCATTTCGTTCCTTTCCTCTTTGGTCTGCAGGGTTTTGCAATGCTCTACCAGCTGCTGTATGTTGCGCCCGTATTCGGGCAGTAATAGTTGTGTTCTGTCGGTATTATAATCCATAATGTGCAAATATAAAAATATAAAATCAGAAAAAAATCGATTTTGAAATTTAAGGATCAACAATCACTTATTTGGGCGTGTCCCTTTGTTTTTCCGCTGCATATCCAGCCGCAAAACAAGCGGGCCGTGCTTTCCGCTATATCTTTTTTCGCCGCGCAACTGCCAGCCGCCGGAAAAAGGATGTCGCTGCAATCACTCACGCGGTTACAAGACAGATTCACACTGATTACGGATTATTCAATGAATTTTTTGCGCTGCTCCACACTTGGAAGGAAACACTGGTTGGCAGCCAGTTTTTTCCTGTTTCGGGAAACCAAATTATAAAGCTGATTGCCAAGAGCCTCAGGAAGGATTTTTCCGGCGGCTGCCAGGGAATAGATGCCGCCAATTTCCGTCGCTATTTTTAAAACAGCTTTGTATCTGGTGAGATAAAAACTGTCAGGTTTCCATAGATATAATGTGTCAAAAACCTGGTTTGGCAGGTTGCGTTCGCTCAGAAACTTCTGTCCGAACTCCGACTGCAGGGACGAAAACAAAAATTTGTTGTCCTTGTCCTTCTCCAAAATCCACTGTACCCAATGATTGCAGAATCCACATTCGCCATCATAAAAAACAATGAATTTATCCTTAAAACTTACTGAGATATCCGTTGTCATAATGCGTTTGCCTGTTTGATTTGTTGTTGTACTTTTCTGAAATAATCTACCAGCTGCTTTCTCTCATCATCCGTCAGTTTCGCTTCCGGGTGAAGGATCAGATAACTTTCCAGCGGCATCACTTTTTTTTCTACATATTCGGCTGCTTCCTCCAGTTTATGAGACTGTCTTTTTGCATCATAGGTTGCAAACGTAGAGAAGTTGAGTTCCGGTCTTGCGTTGTCGATATGATTTTTCAAAATCCATCCTGCAGGCTGAATGTAGCTGTAAGCGGGATATTTGGTTTCATTGGAATGGCAGTCATAGCAGGAATTCCTGATAATTTTAGCAATTGGTTCCGGCGTATTTTTAATCTTAATAAAGTCCATTCCGTCATTGGTCTCTGGATTTGTTTTATCAATTGGAAAGAACTGAATGAAGATAAATGCTGCTAGCAAGACAATCAATATTTTTTTCATAGTGTTGTTTTTATTAATATAACAAAATCTCTTCCAAAAGTTAAAATTGAGAAGCAGGACAAAAGTAAAAAAGATTCAGTTGCCGCAATCCGGAGAAGCTTTTCTATTTTATACCATTCAAACCTTAGATAAGTTTTGGGTCTTTTCGGGCCTTATAATATTTTCAATGGTAAAAAATATTTGAGGATGGTGCGATTAAATGTCAGCACTTTTACACCCACTAAAAATCTTTAATCTGGAACTCAAAACTTTAAACTCAAACCAACCTACAAATTTCGTACATTTGCAAAAATTTTGGGCTTCGAAAGTCGAAGTAACCCATTCTTAACCAAGTCTTCCGCTCACTATTTCTTAACATGAGCTGAGACCAAGAAACAAATTTATGTCAAATATTGTCGCAATCGTTGGGCGTCCCAACGTAGGAAAATCCACATTATTTAATCGATTATTAGAAAGAAGAGAAGCCATCGTAGATTCTACTGCCGGCGTTACCAGAGACCGTCATTACGGGAAATCTGACTGGAACGGCGTCGATTTTACAGTGATAGACACAGGTGGTTATGACGTAGGAACAGACGACGTCTTCGAAGTGGAGATACGCAAGCAGGTTCAGCTCGCTGTGGACGAAGCTACTTCTATCATTTTTATGGTAAGCGTGGACGATGGTCTTACAGACACCGATCAGGAGATCTTCGAATTACTAAGAAAATCAAACAAGCCTTTGTATTTGGTGGTCAACAAAGTGGATTCTTCCAAAGAGGAACTTCCCGCGACTGAGTTTTACCAATTGGGCATCGAAAAATACTTTACTTTATCATCTGCAACAGGCTCCGGAACTGGAGAATTACTGGATCAGGTGGTTAAAGATTTCCCAACAACGGATTACAAAGACCCGTTCGAAGGTTTGCCAAAAATTACCATCGCAGGTCGTCCAAACGTGGGAAAATCTACAATGACCAACGCGCTTCTCGATGTTGAAAGAAATATCGTGACCGACGTTGCCGGAACTACCAGAGACAGTATTCAGACTTTATACAACAAATTCGGACACGAGTTTGTGTTGGTAGATACAGCCGGAATGCGTCGTAAAGCAAAAGTTTCCGAGGATCTGGAATTCTATTCCGTAATGAGATCTATCCGTTCTATCGAATATTCCGATGTCGTGATCCTGATGGTGGATGCCACGCAAGGCTGGGAATCTCAGGATATGAACATCTTCGGACTGGCGCAGAAAAACAGAAAAGGAATCGTGATTTTGGTCAACAAATGGGATCTCATCGAGGACAAGCACACCAATACGATCCGTGATTTCGAACAATCCATTAGAGACAAAATCGGACAGTTCAACGATATTCCAATTCTTTTCGTTTCCGCTTTGACGAAACAGAGAATCCTGAAAGCCGTAGAAATGGCAATGGTCGTCTACGAAGACCGTAAGAAAAAAATTAAAACTTCCAAACTGAATGAAGTGATGTTGCCGATCTTTGAAGCAATGCCACCGCCATCCAACAAAGGAAAATACATCAAAATCAAATATTGCGTGCAGTTGCCGACGCCATCGCCGCAGTTCGTATTTTTCTGCAACCTTCCGCAATACGTGAAGGAGCCGTACAAAAGATTCACCGAAAATCAGCTTCGTAAAAACTTTGGTTTCACCGGAGTTCCGATCGAAATTTATTTCAGACAAAAATAAAAAACCCAACCCTTTCTTAGTTCAGACTTCGAGAGGGTTTTTTATTTTAGGAGCATCACATTTCAACTTTTATTCACCATTCCAACCCGCTATCCGCTATATCTTTTTCTTTTTTCATAACGTTTGTAGTCCAAATCGAACTTGATTACCAAAAAAGAAAAAGGATGCCACTCCTATCGGGGGCTAGGTTGAGGTAACAGCCGTCTTTCGAGTGTTATGGAATTAAAATTTTCCAGTTTTAAAAAATTGAAAGTTTTTTCGTTTAATTAATTTAAATTTGCGTGCTGAAAATATCAGCAGAATCAATAACTAATAACAAGATCTCGACAAAACTTATCAACCTATGAAAAAAGCTCTATCAATTACATTCTCAATGAGTGTCATCTTTTCAACAACTTCCTGCGCAACTATTTTTACAGGAACAAAAGATAAAATCACATTTACATCTATTCCGGAAGGTGCAAAAGTAATTCACAAAGGTGTGGAAAAATGTGTGACGCCTTGTACAGCCGAAATCTCAAGAGGACTTAGCAAACAATTAGTCTCTATAGAAAAAGAAGGTTACGCAAGCAAAGAAGTCAAATTGGAAAAGACTTTCAATCCCGTGACATTGCTCAATATTCTTCTAGGTGGGGCAATTGGTGCAGGAATTGATGCTGCTACAGGGTCTTTGACAAAGTACAGCCAAAAAAACTATTCGGTAGAATTAGAAACGAAATAAAAATACTATCATAAAATGCTAAAAGTTTTATCAGAAGAATTCTCACTGGTCAATTCCTGGATCAATGACCTTCGAAATGTTGAAGTGCAGAATGACCGCCTGAAATTCCGTAGGAATATGGAACGAATCGGCGAAATTGCCGCTTTCGAGATCAGCAAAACTTTAGAATTTAAAGACCTCAAAATTACAACGCCTCTTGAGACGATCTCAGTAAAAGAAATCACCACGCAGCCTGTGATTACCACTATTCTAAGAGCCGGCGTTCCACTATTCCAGGGGATTCTCAATTATTTTGATAAAGCAGATTGCGGATTTGTAGCCGCGTACAGAAAACACGACGCCAACGATTATTTCTCCATCAAACAGGATTATTTAACCTGTCCTAAATTGGATGACCGCCCATTGATTGTGGCTGACCCAATGCTGGCAACCGGCGCATCACTCATAGAAGCTATCAAAGATCTTTTGACCAACGGAAAACCATCTTCTATTCATATCGTCGCCGCCATCGCAAGCCGACAAGGTGTAGAAACCATCCGGAATGCTTATCCCGAAGCAAAAATCTGGATTGGCGCACTGGACGAGAGCCTGACTTCCAAAGGCTACATCACGCCAGGATTGGGCGATGCCGGAGATTTGTCTTACGGTGAAAAACTCCAGAGATAAAAGTGATAAACGATAAATGATAAACGATAATTGATTGCTCATCATTTATCGTTTATCATTTCATATCATAATTAAACATCCATCGCCATCACCAGCAGACTGACTTTCACATTGTCAGAATTGCGAAGGATTTCCCAGGCAATGTTGGAGCTTGTATTTCCTGTTGTGAAGACGTCATCAATCAATAATAAATGTTTATCGCTGATCTTTTCCGTCAGTTGGTAAACATTTTTTGTTTTCAGGCGGTCTTTCTGATCTTTTTTAACCTGTGCTCTGGAATGTTTATTCCTTTGCAGTAGATCGTGATTAACAGGGATGTCAAAGTGTTTTGATAATTCGTTCCCGAAAATATGAAGCTGATTATAACCTCTCTGTTTCAGCTTTTTAGGATGAAGCGGCACTGTCACTATAAGATCCGGTTTTCTGTCGCCGAATTCTAATTTCCCGATGGTCCATTCTGCCAGATTTTTCCCAATTTTTTCCCGATGGTTATATTTTAACTGATGAATGATTTTCTGAGACAGACTTTCCTTCTCGTACAGCATCAGTGAGAAGGCGTTTTCAACCGGAAAAAGAAGCGAAACCTTATCCTTAAGACCATTATTATTTTCCGTAAACTGATGATTTGAAAAATGGATATTTTCCATGCACAGGTCACAGACAATCTCACTTTTGTCAATCATCTGATTGCAATCCAGGCATCGGTTTGGAAAAAGGAAATCGAAAATCATTTTAAGTGTCTTTTTAGTAACTAAATTAATGATTAATTCTCACAAAAAAACCTTCCAGAGATCTGAAAGGTTTAATTATTTTAAAAAAGGCCAGGAATTAATACATCAGTTTGTAATATTCATCAGCCATTCTATCGCTATTAAACTGAGTTTTCACGTCGGTCATTGCATTTTGAACGATTGTTCGCCATTGATCTGGTTTTTCGTAGTAAGCCGGGATAATTTCATTTTCCAGAACATCATAAAGATTCTTCAGGTCAAAACTGTCCTGCTCAATTGTAGACCAGTTGTCATAATCGGCTTTTGGAACTACGAAAGAGTTTTCGCCATGTTTGGCAAACTCAGGAATCCATCCGTCGTCAGTAGAAAGATTCACAGATCCGTTCATAGAAGCCGTCATCCCGCTGGTTCCGGAAGCTTCTCTTGGAACTCTTGGATTGTTGAGCCAGATATCAGAGCCCTGTTTCAGCGATTTGCTTAATGATAATTCGTAGCCCGTGAGAACTGCCATATTCTTGTGATTCTTACTTTCCTCAACCAAATTGTTGAAGGTAGAAATAGAGCCGTAATCCATTGGGTAAGGTTTCCCTGCCCAGATAATCTGAACCGGATGCTCTTTGTTGGACAGCATTTTTCTGAATCGCTCTTTATCTGCCAACAGTAGATCTGCTCTTTTGTAGCCTGCAAAACGTCTTGCCCAGACAATAGTCAAAACTTTAGGATCGAACATATTGCCGGTTTGGTCTGCAACGATGCGGAAAGCTCTCTTCTTCAGATAAGCTTTTCTGATGTCGAATTCCTCATTGTCGCCCTCTTCTTTATATTGATAAAGCGCTTTGTCTGCCCAATATTTGAATTCCTGTGCATTGGTGATCGATTTGATTTCGCAGATGCCTTCGTATTTGTTCCACATCTCTCTGGATACTTCGCCGTGCAGCTGTGAAACGCCATTTGCAACACGTGCCATTCTCAAAGCACAAAGTGAGTGGTTGAATTTGTCGTCCTGAACGCCCTCTATACTTTTCACTTCGTCAATGGTAAGTCCGCAGAAATAGGACATATCGTGGCAAAGGTGAATGTTGTGTTTTTCGTTGCCGGCTTCTTCTGGCGTGTGCGTTGTGAAAACCAGTTTTTCCTTCACTTTGGAAAGGTCGCCACCATATTTTCTTAATAAATGAAATGCTGCCGGCAATCCGTGCGCCTCATTCAGGTGGTAGACGTCTCTCTGGAAATTCATCTCATCTAGCAGTTTTGCACCGCCTTTTCCAAGGAGGATATATTGCGCTACTTTAGTCGATTCGTTGGCGTCGTATAGTTTGTGGCAGATAGTTTTGGAGACGTGGTCATTTTCAGGAACATCTGTGCTGAGGAAAAACATAGGGCATGTTTTGAAAGTCTCCGGCGCCAGATACCACACTTTTACCCAGACAGGTGCGTTGTGGATTTCAATTTGGAATTTGATGCCAGTATCCTCCAGAAAGCTGTACATTTTCTTGGTCCAGATTGGGTTGAGAGTCTGGTCCATATTCCGGCTTTGGTCGTAGTAGCCGTATTTCCACAATATACCGATTCCTACAAAATCCTGTTTCAGGTTGTAGGCGCTTTTCATATGTGAGCCTGCCAGGAATCCGAGTCCGCCACTGTAGATTTTCAGCGCTTGGTCTATCGCAAATTCCATAGAGAAATAGGCAGTTGTTTTTGAATACTCAGGATTGATGCTGTAGGGCATCTTGAAGTTTTTAAAATCCATTGATGTTATATTTTTTAAGGGTCTAGTCTATATGCTTGCAAATATAGGAATTACTTTTATCTACAGTTGATCAAGCTATTGAAAATCTGAAAGTTTAGCTTTCTTCAAACCCGATGCCAGTGGGGATTTTTCTTAATTAATTTTTTAGACTCTTCTTTAATGTAGTTTCCTACTTTCAAAACTGTATTTTGGATTTTATTATTAATTTTAATTCATATAAGTATTTTGTAATCAATTATTTATTAGATTTATAAAGGTTTAATTTCTAATAAAAAGCGAGATGATTTATTGTGAAGACCTTCAGAAGAATTTGGATGTTTGTATGGCTTCCAAAACCGGCAAATCGGATAATCTGGTAAAATGGTATGACTCCATCGGCAGTGCCAATCTGCACGAGCGTGAGGAATATCAGAAAAAAACAGAGCTCCTGCTCCTCAGTACATTATTTGCCCATTATCCGGATATTGAAATTGAAAACCTTATTGGTGAGAGCCCGGATTTTATTATCAATTATCAGGGAAAGAGTATCGGCGTGGAGGTTTCGGAGATTATCAACCATTTCGAACTCAAAAAAAAGGAAAGTTACATCAATCACATTTTCCGTACGGTAGAAGCTTTGTTGTCCGACTATAAAAGCCTTTCAGGGATTTATTACCTTAGTATAGACTACCATCAGGAAGATTTTTACCAGCAGCCGGAGCAATTGATTAAAGAAATCTCATCTGCGATTACCAATAATAAAAACACAAAATTTGTAAGACATATCAGAAGAACGCCTCATCACAAGGGCGTTCTTTTGTTTTTGGAGTACAGATTTTCTCTGTTTGATGAGCTTCACTCCGAAAAAATCCGCCAGGTCATCGAGAAGAAGAATAACAAGTACAAACTCTACAACTCCAAAGCCAAGGAATGCTGGCTGGTATTGGTTTCCAATATGTACAACATCGCTTCGCGGTATACTTACATCCAGGCAAAGGAAGAACTGAAAAATATAAGCAGTCCATTCTCAAAAATACTTCACATAGAAAATCTTCACAGCCAGATGATGGTCATAAAGTGATAGCAACGGCTCGTTTGTTGATATTTTGGTATATTAGATCAGTAAAAATTCAAATCAAGCCATTCTAAATCACTTAAAAAATGAATATTGCAGAACAATACATCGCAGGGCTCAAAAAAGTCTATCTGGATAATGGAGGAAAGGAAGTCTGGGAACATTTTGAAACCATAAAACACGGCGCAGCAGCTGAAAATCTTGATAAACTCAAAATCATTTATCCACAGATTCCGGAATCCTTTATAAATCTGCTGCAATATGTAGACGGAACCTATTGGCGTGAATATAAAGGCGAAGAAATTGCCCTTTATTTTCTTGGTTCGGATGTTTATGAGTATGCTTATTATCTGTTGGCATCCCAGGAAATGTTGGATAATCAAAATATTGCAACCCAGTATTATTCAGATTACATCGGCCGCGAATATGATGAGGTGGAGATGGATGAGAAGATTACGGATAAAACGAAAGATGTCAAATGGCTTCATTTCTCAGACTGCATGAACAATGGCGGGACTTCGCAGCTTTTTATAGATTTCAGTCCGTCGGAAAAGGGAAAAGTGGGTCAGATTGTTAGATTTTTACACGATCCGGATGAGTTTAAAGTCATAGCGGAAAGTTTCGATGATTATCTTAAAACAATAATCGGTAATGGATTTGATTTTATTAATGAAGAAATAATTGATTAATAAAATTGGAATATTAAAAGTCTACAAAACAAAAATCATGAAAGCAAAATCCGGTTTAATAATTTTGATAATGTTGATCTCAGTCCTGGCTTTAACGGCTTGCGATAATGTAAAAACTGAAAAGAAGGAGATATCGTCAACCAAAGAAAATGTACTGAAGGCCAACATCGAAGATCCGACGCCAGTTGAAGCGCCGAAGATCTCAACGGCGGAAGCTGTAAAATTGGCAACGGTGCAATTCGAAGCCTATCTTCCAAAAATTCTGGAATCGAACGACGCTGCGATAGACCTTCAGGAGGCAGTCACGGGAGATTTTACGGGTGACGGGATAGATGATGTGGCAATTTACTTCTCACTTTCGCCAAAAGGCGGTGGCAATGCATTGGTGGGTCAGGGTTTGACTTTGTACCAGAATGATGGCAGGCGCGTGAAGGTGATTGCTGGTTTTGAGCCGGATTATCTTTTTAGTTTTACAAAAATCAGCGGCGGAAAAATCTACGTCGAAAAACTGGAATATGCCGATGAAGACGGAAGATGCTGCCCTTCGATCCGGACAGAACATATTCTCACCATTTCCGGGAGCAGAGTCTATTAGAACTCAAAATTGATTAGAATTACTGGTTCGGAAGAATGCAACCTTTGATAATAAAAATATAAAAATTATCGCAATATCAAAAGAACGCCAATTGATTGCGTTCTTTTTTTTTAGAAGATATGAACAGATTAGCAGCAAATTTCGTGACTTATTGAAAGAAGAAAACAGGTTATTTTTTTGCAGGAATTCATAAACAGTTTTGTTTTTAAAATCTTATTAAATTTTCAATAGAAATGCATTATTTTTTGATATTAAAGAATTTTGAAGTTTAAAATAGGTTTTTTTCTCTAAAAATTTAATTTTGACAATTAACAATTGCTTTGCTGTGAAAATTGGGAAAGTGCGCTGGCGTTAATCTCTCAAATTTTGAATGCTTTTTACAGTAACGAAGCCATTTAATGAACCTTTCTTAGAGTCTGATTATTAAATTAATATTAATTATTCATCTGATATCGGTAGTGCAATCGTGGCGATCTCAGGTGTGATTTTTTGGCTTTTTCATTTATTGACGGCATTTCAGCGTGACTATCACAAAGATTTTTTTTTAATGATAATCGATTACAATTAATAGATTTTTAATGATAAGCTTTGTTTGATAGATATAAGCGTGAAAATTATATTTTATCAAGGTTTTTCTCTTTATAAATTATTACTTTTGTGATTTATATTTAAATAAATCGTTATGAAAATAAAATTACTAATTAATAGGCACTCATCGACCGTCAGGAAGCATCTTCTGCTTTTCTTCCTCCTTGCGATGACCATTAATGTTTGGGCGCAGACGAATATTGTGTCTGAAGGTTTAAATAATTCCTCAACTTTGCTGACAGTAGCTGGAGGCGCTTACTATACAGGTACTTCAGGTTCTGGAGATAGGGTAGCTTCTTCTCCTTTTGCCTCTGAGGGCACGCACGGATACGGAGTAAGTAATGGTAGTGCGACTCTTACAAGTACTAATATTAATGCTTCAACATATTCTTCTGTTTCTTCGACATTCAAACTTGCAGCCTTTTCGATCGCCTCCACAGGTAATGGAATTGATGCCACAGACTTAGCAACGGTTGAAGTAAGTCCAAATGGTGGAACTACTTGGTATAGTACGGTTCGGGTTAAAGGAAGTTCTTCAGGAAATAATTATTGGGCTTACAGTGCAGCGGGAGTAGCTTCCACTGCTTATGATGGAGATGCGACACCTGTTGATTTTGCACCTACTGCAGGTGGGCTTGCGACAGCTGATGGGTATTCTACTGTAACAATCACTGGATTACCTGCTGTAACTAATCTTAGAATCAGAATTACTCTTTTAAATAATTCAGCTTCCGAGCGTTGGATAGTAGATGATTTCAGAGTTATCGGTACAACTGCGGCAGTAGTCGCTCCAGTAGTATCTACAGGAACTGGTTTTACAGGAACGGTTGGTACACCTATCACAAGCTTTCAAATACAGGCAAGTAATACTCCAACGGCTTATGCAATCACGTCTGGTACTTTGCCTACGGGACTTAGTCTTAATACAACAACTGGGTTAATTTCCGGTACGCCAACTGCAGCTGGTTCAGGATCAGTTAATGTAACTGCAACCAATGGTGCAGGTACAAGTGGTGCTGTGGCAGTTACTTATAATATCGCAAAAGCTAATCAGACTATTACTTTTAATACCTTTGGTACAAGAGCTTACGGCGATGCGAACATTACACTCGCTGCTACAACTACTTCAGGCTTGGCAATTACTTATTCAAGTAATAATACTTCTGTAGCAACAGTGACAGGAAATACATTGACAATTGTAGGAATCGGAACCGCTAATATCACAGCTGCACAGGCCGGTAATGCGAATTACAATCCTGCGACAGATATAGTAAGAACTCTTACAGTGACTGCAAGACCTTTGACGATCACAGGACTTACAGGCGTCAGTAGAATTTATAACGCGACTACAACTGCATCTGCTTCTGGAACACCTGCACTGGCTAATGTGGTTGCCGGCGATGAATCTGATGTACTTCTTTCCGGTACGCCAACTTATACTTTTGCAAATGCAAACGTAGGAACAGGAAAAGCAATCACCACAACAGGATTTACCCTTACTGGTGCAAAAGCGTCTAACTATAGCCTGACGCAGCCATCTTTGACTGCGAATATCACTACAAAATCAATCACAGTCTCTGGTGCAGTAGCTCAGAATAAGTCATACGACGGAACCACTATCGCAACGATTACAGGTGGTACACTGGTAGGAGTTGAGGCAGCAGATGCGGCAAACGTCAATCTTTCTCCGAATGGTACTTTTGCTTCGGCAAATGCAGGAACAGGGATTGCAGTTTCAGTAGCGATTACCGGAAGTGCAGTTTCAAATTATTCATTAGCGCAACCGGGACTGACTGCCAATATTACAAAATTGGACCAGACTATTACATTTAATGATGTGCCGGTATTGGTATTGCCATCAGCGTCTATTAATCTTAATGATTATGCATCTTCTTCTCAGGCACAGGTGCTTTCTTACTCCAGTTCAAATCCTTCTATAGCATCTGTATCAGGAAGTACACTTACTGTGGTGGGTGCCGGTACGGTTACTATCACGGCGTCTCAGTTGGGAAGTACAAATTATAATGCAGCGGAAAACGTTACCAAAGTCATTACGATCATTACCAAACCTGTCGCTGTAGCAGCTAATCCTGTTACAACTACAAGTTTTACGGCAAACTGGCAGGCAGTTCCTGGTGCTACAAGTTATGCGCTGGATGTTTATAAAAAAGTAATGGGGACTGGCAGTGCAGACGCAACAGCTACTTGGAATTTTAATACTGTGAATCCTGTTATTACGCCATCTCAAGTTGTGACGGTTTCTGCCATAACGCCAGGAAACGTTAATGGAACTGTAGATCCAATATTGACAACTACTGCACCTTCGTCAGGTTATGAAGGAGCCTCAGGTGGTAATAATGCGGGAACAGCTGTTAGGTCCGGTGCGGCATTAAATACAGATGCTAATGGTAGTGCTTACTTTCAATTTGTAGTGACTCCAACTGCCGGTAGCTTTACATTGACTGGTGTAAGTTTCGGAATACGTTCTTCTGGAACTGGACCAACGTCATACACTTTAAGATCTTCATTAGATAATTATACTACTGATATTACTAGTGGTAGTTATACCACTGGTGGATGGGTTTTGAAATCAGCTCAGGCATTATCAATTGTAGGAAACCAGGCAGTTACATTCAGATTGTACGGATATAATGCTAGTGGTGCGTCTTCAAATACAATTACATGGAGGATTGATGATTTAAAATTAAACATCTCAGCAACAACCTCAACAGAAGTTCCCGAATATGTTTGGGAGAATGAAGATGTCGGAAATGCTACTTCATTTACAATCAATAATCTGACTCAAAATACAGACTATTATTATGTCGTGAGAGCGGTCAACGGTTCAGCCATATCCGGCAATTCAAATGAAATTGCTGTGACCACCAAAAACGGAATCGTTTGGAATGGTTCTACTTGGAGCAACGGCACAGGTCCAACTGCAATAGATGACGCAGAAATCACAGGAGAATACAGCCTAAACAATAGTTTTGCAGTCAATACGCTGACGGTTGTGGGTGATGGTTTATTAGTGATTCAAAATAATCAGGATGTCACAGTCAACGGTAATATTCTATTATCCGGTGATAACAAAATTATTCTGGAAAGCGATGCAAGTCTTGTACAGACGACGGCAGGTGTAGATACCAATCCAACCAATTTCAGCATCCTTGTGAAAAGAAATGCGACCATGCCAACGGCAGGTTACACCTTCTGGAGTTCACCTGTAAGCGGACAGAATCTCTACAGTTTCTCAAACGGTTACAACTCAGCAACCGGAACCGGTACGGGAACGCCTTGGAACAGATTCTTTGTTTATAATGAGGCTAACGACCGATTTGTTTCAAAAATAGTAGGAGAGATCGAGCTGACGCCACAGTCTGTTTTCGAAACAGGAAGAGGATACGCGATCAAAGGGATGAATAGTTTTACGAATACACTTCCTTATCCTACCACTCAGTTTTCATTAACAGGTAAGATGAACAACGGTCAGTTGTTCTCACAAGCACTTAAGAATTCTTGTACTGCAGATACAGGATGTGAAAGAGGATATAATCTTGTAGGAAATCCTTATCC
>Ga0308156_1001242_pt1 | contig 32682 bp, 26 predicted proteins | sample PhyAR2_FD_201041 | JGI IMG/M metagenome (GOLD analysis project Ga0308156, IMG submission 201041) | Phyllosphere microbial communities from UC Gill Tract Community Farm, Albany, California, United States - DLSL A.R2 | ecosystem: Host-associated > Plants > Phyllosphere > Unclassified | place: USA... | reverse complement strand
AAATAAAACTTATATTCGGTATTATCCACTTTGAATTTGCTGATCGAGTAGCTCGTTAGCTCCACTTTATGCAGGGGCTTACTGTCTGGGTTCGCGTTATAGGGCAAATGTTCTTTGCCATATTGCTCGCCAAAATCCCCCATCAAAAACTCGCCACCTTTAACGTAAACCAGCTCTGATTTTACTTTATGAATAATAGTATTCAGCTCTGCTTCACGGCTATTATCGGTTTCTGTATTGGCTGCCTGCTGATCGCAGCCACTAAGAATGACGATGGTAAAAGATAGGAAACCTGTTATCCCTATTTTTTTCATTTCCCTTACCCTCATACGTCCTTTATTTTATCGGCTCAGGGCTATTCACCACGCAGCGAACTGTTTTATCCAATGGGATATAATTTTTACTATCTGGATCTGCATGATATCGAATAACCGTTAATCCACGCCCTGGACCAGAGAGATCCTGACCTCGCATGACTTTTTCATAATTACCATCGCTACCTTTAAATATCGGTTTATCAGGACCTTGAGGATTATTTATTGGAGAGTACGAATAATATTCAGGATCATACCAGTCTTTTACCCACTCCCAGCCGTTTCCTGCCATATCATAAACCCCTAGTGGGTTAGGCGGACGAAAATCACCAGGCATAGGCGATAATATTCCTAAACTCGATCCTGTATTTCTCGAATAGTTTTCTCGATCCATAGAGGTTGTAATATTTATTCCTTTTCTATTTTTGATTCGAATGGTTCCATCGTCGGTTGGTACTATTACATACTGCCCGCGATTACGCGCAGCGTATTCCCACTGTGCCTCAGTAGGCAACGAAAATGGCAGGTGCGTGACTTTGGCTAACCACTGACAGTATGCATCAGCCTCATGCCAATCAACATGCGCAGGTGTATTGTCCATACTACTATACTCTTCCCACATTTCTTTCAGACCAGAGGCTTCTGTAATTTCTCTGCCACCAGAGCCAACAAAACGAAGATAATTCTTATACTCACTATTATTCACTTTGAATTTGCTGATCGAGTAGCTCGTTAGCTCCACTTTATGCAGGGGCTTACTGTCTGGGTTCGCGTCATAGGGCAAATGCTCTTTGCCATATTGCTCACCAAAATCCCCCATCAAAAACTCGCCGCCTTTAACGTAAACCAGCTCTGATTTTACTTTATGAATAATAGTATTCAGCTCTGCTTCACGGCTATTATCGGTTTCTGTATTGGCTGCCTTCTGATCGCAGCCACTAAGAATGACGATGGTAAAAGATAAGAAACCTGTTATCCCTATTTTTTTCATTTCGCTTATCCTTGCTCGGCCTTTATTTTATTGGCTCAGGGCTATTCACCACACAGCGGGCGGTTTTATCGCTGGGCAAAAAGTCTCTGCTATTAGGGTCTGCTTTATACCGAACAACGGTTAATCCGCGTCCTGGTCCAGAAAAGTCTTGACTGCGCATAGCCTTATAAAAATAGCCATCATAATCGTCTTTATAAACGGGCTTGTCTGGACCTTGTGGATCCTTCACTGGCGATGTTTGATAATAGTTAGGATCATACCAATCCTTTACCCACTCCCAGCCATTTCCGGCCATATCGTATATCCCCAAAGGATTCGGTGGATATAGATTTCCTGGTAATGGAGAATATACGCCGAGTGACGTGCCCATTTTTTGCGAATAGGCTTTACTATCTTTTTCTGTCGCTACATTCTTTTCCTCACCGTCGGTAGCACGGATCGTCCCGTCGTTGGTGGGTGCTATCACGAACTGCCCGCGGTTACGCGCAGCGTATTCCCACTGTGCCTCCGTAGGCAGTGCAAATGGTAACTTTGTTACCTTAGCTAGCCACTGACAATATGCCTCAGCCTCATACCAATCAACATGTGCAGGACCGTTAGGAATATCATTTGCCTCTCTCCAGCGAGTTTTTTTTCTCGTTCCACCTTCAACGTCCCTACCTGAGAGATTATTGTAGGCCAAATAAAACTTATATTCGGTATTATCCACTTTGAATTTGCTGATCGAGTAACTTGTTAGATCCACTTTATGTAGGGGCTTACTGTCTGGGTTCGCGTCATAGGGCAAATGCTCTTTGCCATATTTCTCGCCAAAATCCCCCATCAAAAACTCGCCGCCTTTAACGTAAACCAGCTCTGATTTTACTTTATGAATAATAGTATTCAGCTCTGCTTCACGGCTATCATCGGTTTCTATATTGGCTGCCTTCTGATCGCAGCCACTAAGAATGACGATAGCAAAAGATAAGAAACCTGTTATCCCTATTTTTTTCATTTCGCTTATCCTTGCTCGGCCTTTATTTTATTGGCTCAGGACTATTCACCACACAACGGGCGGTTTTATCGCTGGGCAAAAAGTCTCTGCTTTTAGGATCTGCTTTATACCGAACAACGGTTAACCCGCGTCCTGGTCCAGAGTAATCTTGGCTGCGCATAGCCTTATAAAAATAACCATCATCATTTTTATACGCGGGCTTGTCTGGACCTTGAGGATCCTTCACTGGCGATGTTTGGTAGTAATCTGGATCATACCAATCTTTCATCCACTCCCAACCATTTCCGGCCATATCGTATATGCCTAGAGGATTCGGTGGATATAGATTTCCTGGTAATGGAGAATATACGCCGAGTGACGTGCCCATTTTTTGCGAATAGGCTTTACTATCTTTTTCTGTCGCTACATTCTTCTCCTCGCCATCGGTAGCACGGATCGTCCCGTCGTTGGTGGGAGCTATCACGAACTGCCCGCGGTTACGCGCAGCGTACTCCCACTGTGCCTCCGTAGGCAGTGCAAATGGTAACTTCGTTACCTTGGCTAACCATTGGCAATAAGCTTCGGCCTCATACCAGTCAACGTGTGCTGGCCCGTTAGGAATACTATTCTTCTCCATCCAGTAGTTTTTCTTTCTTGGCCCACCTTCAACGACCCTACCTGAGAGATTGTTATAGGCTAAATAAAACTTATATTCGGTATTATCCACTTTGAATTTGCTGATCGAGTAACTCGTTAGCTCCACTTTATGCAGGGGCTTACTGTCTGGGTTCGCGTCATAGGGCAAATGCTCTTTGCCATATTGCTCGCCAAAATCCCCCATCAAAAACTCGCCACCTTTAACGTAAACCAGCTCTGATTTTACTTTATTAATGATAGTATTCAGCTCTGCTTCACGGCTATCATCGGTCTTCGTGTCGGCGGCTGTTTGATCGCATCCGTTAATAAATAATACTAAAAAACTCAAGTATGAAGCCTTGTAAAAACCACGCATAGAAACCTCAACTAAGCTGTTATTGACGAAGATTCACTGGACGGTGAAAACATAGCAGACTTGGAGTATAAAAGATTAACTCCATTATAAAGACGATATGCTTCACTGTTATTCCATACCAATGGATACCCCCACGCAGGATTTACTCTAAGACGCCTGTAAATCGTCTCCATTTCATGATCCCTATTCATACCCTCTTGTAGAAAATCACTCAGGTTATTCATTTGTTTTTGAGATACCATATACTTCAGTGCAGGATTCCCTCCCGATAAGGAGCTTCCATCCGCGGTGCAATGACTAAACACCTCAAACCATTCTTTTTGAGTCTGAATGCTTGCTAAAATTATTATTATGGCATCCTTTCTGTCACTGTAGATATCAGGAATAATCTTATTCCCTCGGTTATCAGTGTCAATATGATCTGCTATCCCATGACGGGTGAGCAGATAAATAAGCATACCTTTAGATTCTGGAGTATAGCTAAGCAACTTCTCTTTTTTAGAAATAACGTTTAATGCCAATTGATTTCTTTTTTTCGATTCTTTCAAACCGCTATCAAGTGAACCAATAAAATCCATGAAGGCAACATTTATCGTTTCCACAGTAGCGCTGAGAGTTCGAAGAGAGCGTTCTATATCAGCCTTTTTATCTGTGAACATCATGACGCACACCTTGCTAAAGGTACTAAACGCTCGCTCAGTCACCAACTCAAAAAATGCATAGTCCAACCCATACAGTTGATAAATCAGCCACCCGCCAAAGTCAGACAATTTGTCATAATCCACCGCGGCCTCAAAACTGCCTTTTGCACCCACGCCTACACACAGACTGGCGGCTATTTTGAAACAAAAACGGCCATTGACAAAATCACATTTAAAAGTACCACCAATTGCAGCGCCAGCCATTCCTACTAAGCTCTCAGAGATTGAGCAGAAATCGACAAATTCAGCCGCCGCCTTAGCCTTCTCACCCGTTTTTCCCTGATACTCAGTCAAAGCTTTCGGCTGTAGCCACTGCACCCCACCTGCAAGTTTAAGTGTGGCTTTCGCGCCGCCAAATACTTCAGCCGATGCTGTTAGCCCTTCATCTTCATTTTTGCCTTCGCGTGCATTATGAAACTGTGCCCCAGTCGCTCGACGCTGACGAAAACGAGGAAGCTCTGGCTCACGAATACCCATAACGACCTGCTTCGTTCCGATGGTTGTTACTTGTATTTGCGATTCAACCTGCGCCGAAGCGCCAGCAAACCCAATCAGCGACGTTTCAAAATAAACCCGTAACATCCCCATATCCAGCGGTTTTACTCTATCTTCTACAGCATACTTCAAAGGCCACCCTATTCTATCTGGCATATAGAATTTCGCACTTACGGTACCCGAGGCAATCGAAAGCACAGAACTGTGTTCAACTTTGAAACTGAGCTTACCATCATAGGGATCCCATTCGCCGGATGCGCCCGAATTAGAGGTAAAACGAAGAAATTGAGCGCCAGCAGATACATCTATATTCGCATTTACATCAGTTTCGTTAGCTCTCGCCAAACTCTTATTCCAACTGTCGGCCCAGTCTGTTAAGGTTTTATCTACTTTACCTATATCCTCAGCAGAGAAATATTTAATCCCCGTATTATCAGAGTCGAGTTCTTTAAGCTGATTCTTTATTTTTTGTGTATTAATTCCTTTAATATTTTTGTTACTATCGCGAGTAAAAATGCTTTCTGATGCTGACGCTTTATCTTTACCTGTGATTTTAACTTTATGCCGCACACCTACGCCTAATTTATCGATGTAGCCTTTCTTGACGAAAGCATAACGACTTCCTACCCCACGCTTGCTGCCTGGTTTCTTTTTTGTTGCGATAGGAATGAGCTCAACTACCTCTTTATAACCGGCGCCTGTGGCTTCAAAATCCCCTAACGTACTTTGCAGTGCATCCTTCTTCTCTTGCAATATTTTTTCGGCGGCAACTACTTCGTTTTCAAGATTATCTAGCTCCGCCGACTTTTCTGGTTGTGAGTAAACCTTGCCGTAGTTCTCCAACGCCGCCGAATAATTCTCGCTGGCTTTGTGGTGTTCATCCACGCAGGTCATGATTTCGCGTGCATGTTCATCTAATTGCTTTGATGCCTCTGCGGTGAGCAATATCAGCTCTTGAGTGCCGGTAATAAAATAGGTATCTACAGACTCATGTTCCACTGTAATAATGTTATTTTCTTTTTTATCCAGTTGCGCCTGAGAAACCGGCTTATTATTCTCACTCATGCTCGTTATCCTCCCTGTTATTCGAAGAACAGCTTAATGTTTTGTGGGTCAATGCCATAATGGCTTTGGGTAAACCCATTCTTATCAGTAACACCGCGTAACACGCTTCCATCGTCGGTCTCAATGCGGTATGGGATATAAGCCTTAGGCTCGCTAGTCGTTTTATCAATAACCTGAAAACCACCCTGCATTGGATATTTATATGCGGGATCTTCAACAGACATGGGTTGCAACGCTGCACTTAAGGAGGCTGTTCCGCCCCAGCTAATATTGTCATTTTTGAGTTTTATTGTGCCAGGTGCACCAATCTCTATAGAGCCATCTTTAATTTTGATATAGGCACCTTTGCTGACTAAGGTGATCCCCTGAGCGGCGTTAACGACGATTTCACCACTGACGCTATTGATACTCATCATTTGATCTGACTGAAGGGTCATTGCGTCTGTTTGTGCCTGAATTGAAATTGGCCCTCGCGCAGCAAATAATTTCATCCCCATTTTTTGGGCAAACAGACTGATTGCTTCCCCCGCAGCAACGGTAAAACGTTTAAAAATACTAAAATCGATATTTTCACCCGCAGTCGTGGTGACAGTCTTACCAGCTGACATCTGAATATTTTTAGGGGTGGTATAGGCCATCCCTGCAGGGGCCGACACTAATAAACCTGAGCTGCTCAGTTGGTTAATTACGCTGCTTAACTTTTGCTGCGAGGCAATATCTGCATCCAGTGCGCCTGAAACTTTTGCACTCTGAGCAAGCGCAGTCACTAGTTCTAGTGCGCTTTGTAACTGGCCTATTGCCGCCCCCATCTCCAGCACCTTCCCACCCGCCTTAGGCTGACCGTCAGCACTGATGAAAATCCCCTTGCCCGCCCTTATCGCGCCCCAGTCGTCGGTGCGCAGTTCGAAGCCTTCGCCGCGTTTCTGTTTTTGGCTATCGACCAAATGGCCGAGGTTGAGCTGGGTTTTGCCGCCGTATTCGGTGCTGAGTTTGATGTGCTCTTTGCCGCGTTCGTCGTCGAGGCGCAGTTTGTTGTTGGCGGGGGTGCGCAGCACGTTGCGTTTGTAGTTTTGCAGCGTGACGTGGTCGCCGTGTTTGGAGTCGTGCAGCGCGTAGGCGATGTACGGTCGGTCGGGGTTGCCCTCTTCGAACGCAATCGCCACTTCGGTGCCCGCCAGCAGCGGTGCGTGTAGGCCGTAGGTGTCACCGGCATACGGGCGCGCTTGGCGTACCCATAGGCTTTCGCAGCCGGCCTGCCATTCGTCGCGGTCAAAATCAAACGACACGCGGTAGCGGCCATCTTTGTCGATGTGGCTGTAGGTGTCATTCACCACGGTGCTAGTGACGCGAGCCGGAATAGTGCCCGCCATCACCGGCTTGGCGCTGGGTTCTGGGCGGAAACAGACGTTTTCAGAATACGGGATAGCGGTGAATTCAACTTCGTAGCTTTGGTCGCGGCGCGCTTTGCTGCTGATAGCAATAATGACCGCCCCTTGGCGGAACGCCTCAGGCGCGTCACCGTCAACTTTGAGCTCTTGCCCCGGCGACAGCGCCGCCGAGGTGGTGAAGCCATGTAACAGGGTCTGCTGATTAAGGTAACGTTCATGGAGTAGGCGGGCATAGAAGACACCGCTCTCCGTCTCAGGCTGCGGGCTGTTTTTATCGCCCGCCGACAGATAATTATCGGCGTAGTGATAGGCTTCGCCGTAGGTGGTTTTGTCTCCGCGAGTCACGTCAACGTCGCCGTCCATCCACGATTGGGCTTGACGATAGTTGTAGTCTCGGGTGGTGACGCGGTTTTCCACCACCTGATGAGCGCTGGTTAAGCCCCACACTGATTCGACGCCAACGTCATTCATGCCCGACGGATTACGCAGCGGTAGGCTGGTGCCAAACTGGTAGTGTTGCTGATCGTCATAGAATTCAACAACGTCGATGTTAAGTTTGGGATCGGCGGTGAAGCGGAACCAGATGCCGATTTCGGCCAGCAGGCGACTGATAAATTGCAGATCGTTTTCGCCGTACTGCATCACCAGTTCACGTTTTGGATAGGTGTGCGCCAGCGTGAACAGGAAATCTTGCCCTTTGAAGCCGTGGCGATCGCGCAAGATCTTTTCCACAATTTCCGGCACCGAGAGGTTTTGGTAAATCGCGTGCTGATGGCTTTTCGCCAGCAGTGCCAAGCGCGGAACCAAGGTGACTTCGTAGCGGCTTTCGTCACGCGAAGTAGACAGACGCTTAAAACGCTGGATCACCCCGTGTACCGTGCGCAGTGCCTGCATAACCGGCGGCGTCATCGACAACGCGGCACCTAAGGAGGCCAACGCATTCGGCGTAGCGTTCAGGGTGAATGTGGCGTCCTGCATCAGCATCTGCGCGGGCTGGATGTCTTTGGCCGAGCTGGTGAATTCGATGGTGTAGCGATAAGGCTGGCTGAGATGCTCTTCAGCGGTAAACGCCAACACATCTAGCGGAGCCGTGTTGTCCCAAACTTTCAGCACATGGTGGCTGTGATCGAACATCAGTTGAGCAGCAGTATTTAACATATCACCCTCGCTTCCGTCGTAACCGCGCAATCCGTATCAGCTTCACCGTTGTGTTCATCACCGAAATCCAGCGTAATGCCTTCCTCGTCGTTGAAACCCAGCGTCAGACTGTCGGGTTTTCGCTGCTGCGCTAAACGCTGTAATAGCTGCTGAGAAAGCACCGGTAAGATCTGTTGATTAAGCAGGCTGTCGATGTTGCGCGCGCCGGTATCCGGCAGCAGGCATGCCGCCACCAGCGTGTCCATCAGACTCTCTTCGATATGGCAAGTCAGTCCATAGTGACGCTGAAGACGTTTCGCCACCTGCCCTAATTTGATGGCCACAATGCGGCGGAGCGCCACGGCGTCTAGCGGGCGATAGATCAACGTTTGGAAACGTGCCAGTAAGGCAGGCTGGAAGTGATCGCGTAGGATCGGACGCAGCAGCTCGTGCAACATACTATCCGACGCCTCTGGCTGCTGCTCTAACAGCGCCATCAGCTCATCGCTACCCAAGTTGGCGGTCATTAAAATCACGGTATTGCGGAAATCGATCTCGCGCCCTTCGCCGTCTCGCATAAAGCCACGGTCGAATACCTGATAGAACAGGTTTAAAACGTCGCGATGCGCCTTCTCAACTTCGTCGAGCAGCACCACGCTGTATGGTCGCTTGCGTACCGCCTCGGTCAAAATCCCGCCTTGACCATAACCCACGTAGCCCGGAGGCGAGCCTTTAAGCTGAGAAACGGTATGCGCTTCTTGGTACTCGGACATATTAATCGTGATCAGCGATTTTTCGCCGCCGAACAGGTCATCAGCCAGCGCTAATGCGCTCTCTGTTTTCCCTACACCGCTTGGGCCGACCAGCAGAAATACGCCGAGCGGGCCGTTTTCTGAGGTTAAACCGGTTTTAGCCGCTCGTAGACGTTGAGCCAAGGCACCTAACGCCGCCTGTTGGCCGATAACCCGCTCGCCGAGCTGATGCTCAAGCTGTAGCAGGCTAGTTTGTTCGTCTTTGAGCAGGCTGCCTAACGGAACACCTGTCCAGTCAGCAATCACATTGGCTACGGTACGCACATCAACGTCGAGAGAAAGCAGTGGATGGCTGCCCTGTAGTTCGCTGAGCTGTTGCTGAATCGCGGCGCGTTCGGACTGACGGCTGATGTCTTGACGCACTTCGAGCAATTGCTGAGTAAGTTCGCGCTCTTGTTGATATTGAGCATCGAGCGCCGTTTGCTGACGTTGCAATTCCACGCTGAGCTGATCAATGGCACTCAGGCGCTCGATATCGGCACCGCTGCTGAACACCAGATCCTGTTCAATCGCTTGTTTTTCCATCTCTAGCGCCGCGAGTTGTGCATTCATCTGCGTGAGCTGTTCCGGCACGGTGTCTAAGCTCATACGTACACGCGCGCTGGCGGTGTCGAGTAGATCAACGCCTTTGTCCGGCAGTTGTCGTCCGGTGATATACCGGCGCGACAGCGTGACTGCCGCTTTCACCGCGGCGTCCTGAATATGCACGCCGTGATGCGTAGCGTAGCGCTCTTTCAAGCCCCGCAGCATCAGGCACGCCATCTCATCGTCAGGCTCGTCCACTTTGACCATCTGGAAACGACGTTCTAACGCGGCGTCGCGTTCGAAATACTGTTTGTATTCAGACCACGTGGTGGCGGCAATGGTGCGTAATTCACCGCGTGCCAGCGCCGGTTTCAGCAGGTTAGCGGCATCGGCGCCACCGGCCTGATTGCCCGCGCCAATGATGGTGTGCGCTTCATCGATAAACAGTAAGACAGGCTCTGGCGACTGCTGCACGGCCTCGATGACGTTTTTCAGGCGCTGTTCGAACTCGCCCTTCACGCCCGCGCCCGCCTGTAACAAACCGAGATCTAATGTGCGTACGCTGACGGTTTTTAAGCTATCGGGGACGTTGCCTTCGGCAATACGTAGCGCCAATCCTTCTACCAGAGCGGTTTTACCTACACCCGGCTCACCAACCAGAATTGGATTATTTTTGCGGCGGCGGGAAAGAATATCCACCATCTGACGGATTTCCATATCGCGGCCAAAGACGGGGTCGATGCTACCGGAGCGCGCTTTTTCGGTCACATCAAGGGTAAACTTGTTGAGCACCGCCAAATGCGCTTCCTGCATCGGCGAAACACCGCTGGTGCTCGGTTCATTAGCGGCCGATTCGGTATTAGACGAGGATGGCTGTTGAGGATGTTGCAGCCCAGTTTGCAATTCAGGGCGCTCTTCTGACTGGGCATCTAGCAGCGGTAACAAACGGGAAAGCTGTGTGGTGCTAATACTCAGCAGCGGCCAAACAGCGTCCGTCGCCAGTAAGTTAGGCTTACCGATTAGCGCAGCAAGCAGATGTGCGGAACGCACGGCGTCGGTATTCTCCTGCAACGATGCATCTAGCCATGCATGTTTGATCAGTTGCTGAAGTTTGTCAGAGAGCTGCGGTTTTCCCTGAATGGTATGTGGAAGACGCTCTAAATGATCCAGCAATCCCTGCCATAGGCCGTCCATATCCCATTCATAACGGCGAGCGATCACCGTAATGTCACCTTCGCCCTGCTCTAACAGCTTGAGTAACCAGTGTTCTACCGTGATTTCCGCATGGGCACGGGTCTGGCATAAGGTTGCGGCGGCAGCCAGTGCCTGAGCACAATATGGATTTAACCGACGCAGTAAGCTTGCTGAATTATTTCCCATCACATTCTCTCTCCCATTTAAGCCCGTAGCCCTCATTAGGCACGCTACCGCCCATAGCCGTTTTCCGTGCTAGGAAACCAAGGCCCATAAGGTCATCAAATTAAATTGTTTAAATCCGTTCGTTGTTGTGCTCAGAGCCCGAACGATGCCGCTTTGGCGCTGAGCAGAAAAACGAAAAGGCAGACGGTTTCCCGCCTGCCTGAGGTATTACGCTGAAGCGCGCTCATTCCAAGAATCTGAATGGATGATGTTGCCGTCTTTGAAGGTCCAAGTGATCTTCTCGTAACGGAACTCAACTTCTTCCAGATGGTTGTGTTTCTCTTTAGAAGGATCTTTGATGTCCCACATTTTTGGCGCAACTTTCACGACTTTGACGTTTTCCAGTTTGGTATTGAAGTATTCCACTTCTTGACCCGCGTCATCGATCTTGTACCATTTGATTTCGGCAGACTTCAGGGTCTGGCCAGAAGTCACGGCTTTGTACAGGTAAGGACTTGATGCATCGACTTCTTTGGTGAACACCAGAGGAGTGTGGATACGTGTACCGGTCAGTTTGCCGGTGTTGTTATCCGTTGGGATGTACAGAGAGTGTTCCAGCGCCACCATCTCGATGCTGCCTTCACGCTTTTGTACGTCTACTGAACCCTTAATGTCTGCGCCGCCGTCGTCTTTCAGCCACAGATATGCTGGAATTGCCATGTAAAACTCCTTGTTACTGGGGAGGTACTTATCCGTACTTGGGGTGCTGATAAGTACACTGTTGTAAGCCGCCGAACTTGGCGGCTGGTTAAAAATCTGATGCCTTGGCGGGCAGCTTGCAGGCTCCCGCCTCTGGCACCAGACGAATATCTACCCGACGATTAGCCGCTCGGCCCGCGTCGGTTTCATTACTGGCAATGGGCTGGCTGGCGCCGTAGCCTTGCACTGCAAAACAGGTCACCGGAATATCCCCCATGCTGCGCATCCAATCGCGCACCGCCTCGGCTCGAGCCTGAGATAACGCCAGATTGCGCTGGGCATTGCCGGTAGCGTCTGTGTGCCCAGCAATCACGATCAGCCAGCCCGGCTGGGCTTTTATATCCACCAGCGCCGTTACCAGCACTTTGGTCGAACCTGATTTCAACTTCGCGCTATTGGTATCAAATAGAGACAGGCTGTCTAAACGCACGGCCTTCGGTATAACGACCTTGGCTTTTTGTTCGACTTTCTCCGGCGGCGGAGGCACATAGGTGGCAATCGTCGTCAGTAGCGGTTGGCGCAAGCGCTCACCGGGGTACAGCCCGAGCCCCATCCGTAGCGGCACGCCCTGCCGATAGTGGTTATCCAACTGGATTTCGTCCTGAATCAAAACATCAACGGCCTGTTTTTTCGGGATAAAATCGGTCATACGAATAGCGTTATAGCGCTGAATATCATCACTGACCTGACGCAGTAACTGGCGGTTATGCCATGCTGAACTCCCCAACGCAGCAATCGCGGCCAAGGTAAATAACCCAATACCGATCGCCTGTGCTCGATGCAGTGGCGTAAAACCAGACTGCTGCGGCAGCAAACGGAATAGCCTGTCTGGAAACGCTAACGTTGCCACTGACGCCGAACTCACGCCCACAACATCGGTTAACGTGGTTTTGCTTGCCAGCCATTGTTGCCAGAGCGAATGCTCCGCCATGCCTAAAGCGGAAACTGGGGATAACGCAACCACAACGGGACGACAAGCCGCAGCCGAATGTTCTTGGCGTCTGCAGTGCGGTAAGACAAACTCAGACATCCACGCGCGCCAGCTTTTTACCGTTACCGCACACTGAAAGCGCTCAGCTTGCTGGGCTTCTCCCTCATCGCTGCGATGAGCTGCCAGCCAATCAATCAGCGAGCGCGGAGCGGAACGACCAATACCGACGCTGCACTCAGTTTCTCCCGCTACCCACTCGAACCAACAATCGTCAGGAACATGAGATTTTGGCAGTGCCAAATAGCTGGTCAGCAGCACGGACGTCTCGCTGCCACACAGTTTGCTCACGCGGGATACCTGATAACAGAACTCGCGCATCTGCCCCGCCAATACCGCGGCATCAACCTGTTGCTGGGGATTAATCACTCGCATTACGCTGATTTGCTCGCTCCAGCCCGCGCGTTGTGCCAGTACAGAGTCCACAAAATCGGCTAACCGTAGATCTACGGGTAAACGTAAATAACAGCCTCGCGGCGTTTCGCGCATTTGCGCGGAACCAAACAGCGCATCAAGGTTATCGCCACACACCACCACCACCGGATGCCGAAAGTGTTCAGGCGGCAAATCGGTTAACACGTCAAGCACATGGACATCAATACGCGCCGCACGCTTCCATCCGACTGCCACGATCAGTAACACCACCACAATGGTGATAATCAGCCCTAACAGCGTGAGCGGTAGCCAAAATAGACACAGTAACAGCGCGAGCAATCCGCCCCATGCCCAAAGGGCGCGCTTGTAGGTGGTACTCATGTCATCAATCCCTTATGGCTTACTGGGTAACAGCGTCGTGACCAGCGCCGTTAGATAACTGTGGAATCCCCACCAAACAGCGGCCAAAACCACCACAGCCGCAGCAACGTGAACCCAACGCGAATGCAGCCAGCGGTAGCGACGCGAAGCAGCGGCATTGACCAGCAGCGGCGCGCTTTGATCCACATCCAGCGGTTTGACGCGCTGGCTCAGTTCAGCCACCAGTTGTTGGCGCTCAGGTGTCTCGTTTTCGCCATACCGTCCACGGAACCCGAGCATCAGCACACGATGAAAACAGGTCAGCACCGCCATATTGGGTGAGGGTTCACGTAGTACCTCTCGCATGCGTTCATACAGCAACTCCCCTGCCTGCAAGGTGTGGAAAAAATGCGCCTGAAGCGGCATAGCGTGCCACGCCGAATAACCATCATCCTGAGGTCGTCCTAACACCGTTTCATCCAACAACGCACACTGTGCATAGCGAATGTGGTCAATCGCGTTTTGATGCATACCTGCGTCTTTCAGTACCTGCTGGGTGTGTTCAATGCTCTTGGTGCAGTGCTGCCATAAGCTTTGCCCGTGCTCTACAGGGACACCTTGGCGCAGTTGAACCACCAGCAACCAGGTATCTTGTAGCAATTCGTCTATATCAATGACTGTCTCTTTACTCATGCTCTCAGCACCGCATACAGTTCAAGTTGCACATCAGACAACGTTCCCGGCACGTAGAACGCACAAGACCCCGAAGCCAGCATCGCCGTCGCCGTTGGATGGTTGAGATCCAATGCGAAATACTGATTTTCCAAACGCAGCGGTATGGCGGCAGGTACATGGCTGAGTGGGATCAGCGGAACGCCGTTTAAGGCAACGTTAATCAGGTTATTGACGTCGTCAGGCGCACCGACTTTGCACAACAGCGGGAACTGGGTTTGAAGCAGGTGAGCCGGTAGCGCGGAGCGAACTGAAAGATAGAAATCTGCCTCTTCGCGCAGACGTGGGTCGTTCAATGCAGCCTGCCACTGATTTGGACGGACTTTTTCCAGCTCAAGCGTAATGACACGCGACGGTAGACTCGCTTCGAGCAAGGTGCTAATCAGGCTGAATAGTGGCGGGAATACCGCGCCTAAACGCGCGTGGTCATAGGCAGGAATAGCGTCCATGTCATGTTCGAGGGAAAATGTCAGCAGTGCGCCCGCAAGCTTGACCAGTTCGCGATACACCAGCTCCGGATGCAGAGCTGGATGAGCCAGAAAATCATTCAGCACAGGTTCATAGCTATTCAGCGCATTGAGCAGCCAAAACAGCGATACATCAGCCACAGCAAAATCGGCCATGCGTTGATTACTTTCTCGGCGCATTCCCATCAGGCGAGTACGTTTAGCGTGGAGCTGAGTCAGCAAACGATCCAGATAGCTAATCAGCGCGGCATGTGCGCCAAACTGCAACAGCGGCGGTACGAACTGCGGATCAATGCCCCATACGCCTTGAACATCACGCACTAAACGCACCGCAGGACACGTGAGATAATCGCCGTTTTCATCGCCATCCAAGCGCAGCGTAAGCGCATAGCGGGCTACAGCCATCGACTCAGTATCGTTACCCAAAATATCCTGCACTGAGGCCCAGTCCTGACGATAGCGAATCGGGCGATCGGCTTTGGCATCCGTTGGCAGGCAGTTGCCGCCGTTGGCGTGCTCAAGCGGCAGTGCCAGCAACAGCGTGGCACTTTGTGCCGTCGCCGGCAGCACCTGCGTCAAATCCAGCGCAGGTGGCAACACGTCTGCTCTTTCGGTATCCAGCAGCGTACCGTCCTGAAAGCGGACGCAAATGCGATCCGCTTTCAGTTTGCCCAACCGTAATGCGTCCTTGTCGAACTCAGCCGACATGATCCCCCAAGGGTGGACCAACGCTAGGCGTGCAATACACTCATTGGTGTACGCTTCCCAGCGAGCCTGCTGTTGGAACTGCTGCGGAGACAACAATGTCCCGGCAGCCCATAACGGACGGTCAATTTTCATCTTCAAATCCGTCCCGATTATGCTTTGGCTTTAGGCATCTGCGAAACCAGAGACAGATTCACATCCATTCCTTCAACTTGGAAATGCGGTACGGCAAACAGCTTCACGCGGAAGAAACCTGGGTTATCTTCGATATCTTCAACGGTTACCTTGGCGTCACGCAGCGGGTGCGAAGCCTGCAAGTCATCAGCGGGATCGGTCATTTCCGTGACCAAACCACGGATCCAGTTGTTCAACTCCAATTCAAGCAAACGACGATCTTTGGTGGTGCCGATGTTTTCGCGCTGGATCAGTTTCAGGTAATGAGCAATACGCGAAAGGAGGAAGATGTATGGCAAACGCGCATTAATACGGCTATTGGCCGTTGCGTCGTGCGTTTCATACAGCGCCGGTTTTTGCGTGGAGTTAGCAGAGAAGAAGCACGCATAATCACGGTTTTTGTAATAAGAGAGTGGGATAAAGCCCAGATTAGCGAATTCAAATTCGCGAGTTTCCGGAATCATCACCTCTGATGGGATTTTGACCTGATTACCCGTCCCTAAATCGTACAGGTGGATAGGTAAATCGGTGACAGCGCCGCCCGCCTGCGGCCCGCGGATCTGCACGCACCAGCCGTTGTTGATAAAGCTTTTCACCATGTTGGCGGCGAAGGCAAACGAAGCGTTAGTCCACAGATATTTCTCGTGATCCGGCCCTTTGACTTCTTCTACGTAGTTAAAACTGCGCACGGGAATAGTATCTGGGCCATAGGGCAAACGACCTAACACCCGCGGCATCGTTAAGCCGATGTAGCGTGCATCGTCGCTTTCACGGAAAGATTTCCACTTCAGATACTCTGCACGGTCAAAGTAATTGCCAATATCTTTAATGGCAGCCACTTCTTCCATGGTGTTTTTGCCAAAGAACGCGGGGCCTACGGAACCGATAAACGGCATATGTGCCGCGGCGGCCACTTTTGAGATGTTGCGTAACAGAGCAATATCTTGCGGGCCACGGCCAAACTCGTAGTTAGAAATCGTTGCCGCAATAGGCTCACCGCCTGGGGTATCATATTCCTGAATGTAGGTATGAGAATAAAGGCCGCTTTGCGCAATTTCTGGCGCGTCTTCGAAATCTTGTGCCAGATGATCTTTGCTCACATCTAACAGTTCAATACGCACATTTTGGCGGAAATCAGTTTGGTCAATCAGTGACTTAACACCGCGCCATGTGGATTCCACGCGTTGGAAATCTGGATGATGCATCACCGCATCTAATTGGCTGCTAATTTGGGCATCAAGCGCTGCAATATGGCCATCCAGCAAGGTTTTATCCAGCTTTTCCACTTTTTGAGCAGACTGTTTGAGCAAGTCTAAAAATACGCTTACGGCAGCGGTCACTCGCTCATCAGCAGAGGCTTCTGCGAGGCCTTCATTGTTTTGGAAGGTTTCGATATCGGTCATTGAAGAGACCGGATTGAGATTAATTTTCTCAAACAACGACGCGTAAACGCCCTGCATGATTGGTGCTTCGTGTTCCAACACAGCGGTAGCATTACCCTGTGCTTTGTTTTCCTGTACAGACATCAGCATTTCCTTCTCTTATCCAAACCAGTCATTAACAATCTTTTGGCGCCAGTGCCGCCAGTTCCGTACGAAGTTCATCGCTCAGCGCATCATCTTTGAGGATGTTTTCGAGTTCACGGCGGAAAGTCGCGTTATCCAGTAGGTTAGATTTGAGATCGCGCAACAGGTTACGCATGGCGAGAAGAGCACGTAGCTGAGGAATTTGGCGTGCAACCTGTTCAGGCTCGAAATCTTTCATGTCATTGAAAGTGAGAGACACTGCGGTATCTGTGCCATCTGCCGCTAAAGTATCAGGGACAGCCATTTTAATACTTGGCTGGAATTCACTGAGTACGCTGTTGAAGTTGTTTTTATTAATATCGATTTTGCTGCGTTCTGAAAGTGGACGTTGTTCTGTACCGTTGCTGTAATCGCCCATTACCAGTAATTTCAGAGGTAATTCAACTTTTTTCTGCGCCCCACCTGTATGTAAATCCAATTTGATATTTACACGAGCCTTGGGTACTTCATTTTGGAAACTTGATGAAGCCATTTACTGTCCCTTACAACTGAAAATTAAGGATAACTGCCAGTCGTGACAAACATTCCCTACCTAAAATTAAAGCACCGCAGACAGGTGGATTAATTACGAATAAACGGCGTAGTAAAAACGTTCATCGATTGGCGCTATTTGGTCTATCTCTGTGTTTATTTAAACAATAAGGAAAGGTGAGTACGCAATATACTCAGACACGAGTCTAAGAACATTTAGGCATAATTAAGAAATCCTTAACTGTTACAGAATGTAACAAGATAGACAATTTGTGATCAAGATCATCCATTTGAAATATAAGAAATTTCTTTAAAAACAAAACCACAATCCTTGTAGGTCAATGGGTTGAGTCACAAGCTACATTAATGATTTCAGTAATAACCCCGAAGGAAAAATCAGATATTTCCAGTACTCGATTTAATAGAGAAATGACATTTCCCACGTACTAAGACAGCGTTTATGTGAATAAAGCGCAAACCTAATATACAAATAACCGATAAATCACAATCATTCACCAAGGGCATATAGCGTGACTAATTCATCCATATAAGTGCCGTATTTTCAAAACCAAAAACCACCGCTAAGCATCACTAGCAGCGGCAAAATACATGTTAAAAATAGGATTTATGCCAAGATTGAATCTATATGGAAAGATTAAACACCATTGAGATTAGGTCTATCCTAAAACGAGGGCAAGAGTCTATAAGAAGTCATAAAATTCAGAACAAACCAAAATATCCCCTTAAAAATAAAAGATAAAAAAACAGACTTATATATTACTTAATACATCTAAGTTGATATATCTTTCTTTTAAGTAAATAAAATTCATTAAAATAAAGAATAATAAATGGAATTTATGAAGGACGAAGCAAGGCTTCTTTGGTGTTTGTCTGTGCGGCTAAATCGGAGTGCAAACTAGGCATGACAAGGCCGTAAACAGGATTTCAGAGGGGAAGATTTGAAAGATTCACGTTAGTAATGCTACTATAAGGCTCCTCTGGACAGTGGTCTCTGAAAACGCACTGCCCAGAGTTTTTCCCTGGTGTTGGCTGAATTGGCTACCTGACTCTCGTGGTCAGGTTTTTTTTATCTTCAACTCACGGGACAATTATAAGTGTGTAGACAGATTCCGTAAGTTGTACTTAAGTACTGTACTCACCCTGTACTTAAGTACACCGCTGCCGCCGAGACTGTAGAACAAACTTCAGGGATGCCATATGTTTTCTATTTTCAATAAAAATCAGATAATAACGGAAACGCTTCGTGATTATATCGATAGAAAACTGTCCCAGTTTGGTAGCCCTGAGTACGCTTACACCGTCGTCAATAAGAAAAACCCGTCAAAACTGCTTATCATCTCAAGCTATCCTGATGAATGGGTAAACCTGTACATTGCGAATAACCTGCAGCACATTGACCCGGTGATCCTGACCGCGTTTAAACGCACGTCCCCTTTCGTGTGGGATGAGAACATCACGTTGATGTCTGACCTCAAGGTCTCAAAGATTTTCTCTTTATCCAAGAAATACAACATCGCCAACGGCTATACTTTCGTCCTGCACGATCATCTCAACAATCTGGCACTACTATCATTAATTATTGATAGCAATATGAAAGCGAATCTGGAAGAGCAGTTCTCTTCAGAGAAAGGCAACTTACAGATGTTACTCATTGAGATTAATGAGCAAATGTATCGGCTCGTGCAGTCAGTTTCGGTAGATAAGGATGGTTCAGAGATGGGCGTAAGCAAAGCAACGTTTACAGCCAGAGAACATGAAGTACTTTACTGGGCGAGTATGGGGAAAACTTACGCGGAGATCGCCACAATCATTGGTATTTCAGTAAGAACGGTTAAATTTCACATGGGCAACGTGGTAAGTAAATTGGGTGTGAGTAACGCCCGTCAGGCGATCAGGCTGGGCGTTGAACTCGAACTGATTACACCAATGCAGTCTTAATTACCGCCACTGACATCGGCCAGTGCTCAAATTCAGGCAGTGAACAACCTTCAAATGCATTAATTTTTGTCGCCATTTTCGCCTGACTATCAGAGTCCGTAGGCAAATAGAGAAGATAAATCCTTTCCTCCTCACTCAAATATGCCTCTTTAAGTACCCTCACCTGCCAGCCACTGCGCTTTAGTATTGTCAGCATAGCGCGGCTAACAATCGTATAAATGCCGTTTAAGTTATATTGACGAGCGTAGTTGATCATCGCCAGAAAAAGAACCTGACTAACAGGATATCTCTCCCCCAGCAAATCTCGAGCGCGACTTTTGTCGACAAAGAATCGGCTTGATTCCACTTCACCGGCTGGCAATGAGACATCATGAAAACAAGAGTGGAAGGTATGAGTAATCATATTTGGCAGTTCGAGCGGCACAAAACGAACACTGCAAATCAACTGCCCTTCATACAGACCCAAGATATAGCGCGTGTTTGGATTATCAAACTCATCAAACTCCATACCGCGGTTGCAAACGACATCCCAACCTAGTCGATCGCTGAAAGTTTTTTTTCTCAGTCGATAAAGTTCATCCGAACGCACTCCATTTAGTTCATCATAACTGACATCAAATAGTTCAAGCATTCCATCACCTTGATTACATATTGGTAACTATTCATATTGTCTACAGTTGCTCTAAACTGCCCCGCGCTATTGTACAATTTTTCTGGATTGAATGAAGCAAAGCCATCATAGGATGAGACAAGTCTCTAGGTATTGATAACGTTCGCACAGAGTGGAAAAAGGACATTACTCGCGTCTAATCTACGCCAGACACGCTTTTATTCTGTGAGTTAGCGTGAAGTGCGTTATAAGTTGTTGTGCTAATAAATTCAGCCATCTTAAATTTGGCATTTACAGCGACTAAAGATTTTTGAAATGGAAAGTGTTGATTAGAGAATTAATAACCATCAGCGGCATTATGAGGGGGATATACAGAATCGGATGATACGCGCTATCAGAAATGTCTTCAGGACTGCGAACCGCTTTAAGATATCTAGCGTGAGGCATATAAAGCAAAAGGCCGATAACATTACTGTTATCGGCCTTTCTAAATTTTGGCGGAGGAGTAGAGATTCGAACTCTAGGAGCTGTTACACTCGACGGTTTTCAAGACCGCTGCCTTAAACCACTCAGCCACTCCTCCGCAACGGGACGAACTATAACGGCGTTAGAATTTCTTGTAAAGCACGAGAATGCTCAAGTGATGATAAAATCACCAAACCAGCGATTGTTTGTTTTATTTTTCAACGTAATGATGAAAACATCAACGGATTATCGTTTTGCCTGTAGATACTTTCGCGAGGTAATCAAAGTAAAGAAGGGTAAAACGCCTTTCGCGTACGTAGCCTCCTCTCTATTATTTTGCTCTAGATCAATAATTTTCCGTTGATTACTGACAAAAGAGAAAAATTCTATGGACCGTATTGTTGTTTCCAGCTCCTCTTCGCGCGACTCTTTACTGAGCACGCATAAAGTGTTGCGCAATACTTATTTCTTGCTGGCACTGACGCTGGCATTCTCGGCGTTAACGGCCACTGCAAGCACTGTGTTGATGCTGCCAGCGCCAGGCCTGTTATTAATGCTGGTGGGATTCTATGGTTTGATGTTCCTGACCTATCGCTTGGCCGATCGCCCAGCGGGCATTCTCGCCGTGTTCGCGCTAACCGGTTTTATGGGCTACACGCTAGGTCCAATTCTGAGCTCCTTTATTGCTAGCGGCGCAGGTGATTTGATTATGCTAGCGTTAGGCGGCACAGCAGCCGTATTCTTCTGCTGCTCAGCCTATGTGCTGACCACACGCAAAGATATGTCATTCCTGTCAGGCATGATGATGGCTGGTTTCGTGATTCTGCTGGTTGCGGTTATCGCTAACCTGTTCTTACAAATCCCAGCGCTATCGCTGGCCATTAGCGCCCTGTTTATTTTGTTCTCCACCGGCGCCATTCTGTGGGAAACCAGCAATATCATTCATGGCGGCGAAACTAACTACATCCGAGCCACTGTTGGCCTGTACGTTTCTCTGTACAACCTATTTATCAGCTTGTTGAGCATTCTCGGTTTCGCTCGTAGTAACTAATTCAGCATAGCTGGATATGTACCACCTGTTTTACCCAACGCAAATGTGCCCCGCTAACAGCGGGGCTTTCTTTTATCTAGATGTAATCTAGCAGCCCTTTTGCTGCCAGACCTTCCCTTGAGTTACAATACTCACTGATTTGTCGATAAGAGATATTTGTCTAATGTTAGAATTTGCTGGCCGCCAGATTGAAACGGATGCTCAGGGCTATCTGCTTAACAGCGCTGATTGGAGCGAAGATCTCGTTCCGCTACTGGCCACAGAAGAAGGTCTTGAATTGAGCGAAGCCCATTGGGAAGTCGTACGATTCGTACGCGAGTTTTATCTAGAATTTAATACCTCACCGGCTATTCGTATGCTGGTTAAAGCGATGACGCAAAAGTATGGCGAAGAGAAAGGAAACAGCCGTTATCTCTACCGCCTGTTTCCCAGGGGCCCAGCCAAACAAGCCACCAAGCTCGCGGGTTTACCGAAACCGGTGAAATGCATTTGATCAGTATTTGATTTTAAACTGAGTGAAATGTGCTAACGGGCGCGGTTCTAAGAGTACCTGATCGACTCTGGCACCGCGTGGCCCTCCTTGCTTTAGCCAATCAACCAGCTGCTGTACCACGTCAGATTCGCCTTCAGCAACAACCTCAACCCGACCGTCATCCATATTATAGGCGTAGCCAGTAAGCCCTAACTCCCGAGCCTGACGCTGGGTGTTATAACGAAATCCAACGCCCTGTACGCTTCCAGCCACATAAGCCGCAATACTGACTCTTGACATAATCCCCCCTCATGAAGCCTAGGTAATCTGGATATTTGCTTTTCTTGTCCCATAACCGGACAATGTCGCACCTTTTTGTCTGATTCATCATAGATCATAGAAAACTAACATGACCGCACGTTTATTTCTTGCCAAAGGACGCGAAAAGTCCTTACTCCGCCGCCATCCATGGGTATTCTCCGGTGCCGTAACCCGCGTTGAAGGGAATGCTGTATCAGGAGAAACCATCGACGTTTGCGATTTTCAGGGGAAATGGCTGGCTCGCGCAGCTTTCTCTCCTCAGTCTCAAATCCGTGCGCGCGTTTGGACATTTGATCAGCAGGAAAGCGTGGATCGTGATTTCTTCATCAACCGCCTTCAAACCGCTCAGCAGTGGCGTACCTTGCTTGCCAAGCGTGATGACCTGACTGGGTATCGCCTGATCGCTGGTGAATCCGATGGTATGCCTGGCATCACCATCGACCGCTTCCAAAACTTTATCGTGCTGCAACTGTTGTCTGCAGGTGCGGAATATCAGCGTGCCAATCTGGTTGCTGCATTGCAGCACTGCTATCCAGAATGCGCGATCTACGATCGTTCTGACGTCGCCGTACGTAAAAAAGAGGGATTACCTCTGACCCAAGGCTCCGTTGTTGGAGAAGAACCACCTGCACTGCTCCCCATTCGTGAGCATGGCATGCAAATTCTGGTTGATATCAAAGAAGGCCACAAAACCGGCTTTTATCTCGATCAGCGCGACAGCCGTTTGGCCGCACGTCGTTTTGCAGCCAATGCAAAAGTACTGAATTGCTTCTCTTATACCGGTGCCTTCGCTGTTTCAGCCCTGATGGGCGGCTGTGAGCATGTGATTAGCGTCGATACATCGCAGGCTGCGCTTGATGTCGCACGCCAAAACGTTGAACTCAACCAGTTAGATTTGAGTAAAGCCGAATTCGTTCGCGACGATGTATTTCAACTATTACGCAAATATCGTGATGAGGGACGTAAATTTGACCTCATTATTATGGATCCGCCAAAGTTCGTAGAGAACAAAAGCCAGCTCGCGGGTGCATGTCGCGGTTATAAAGATATTAATATGCTTGCACTCAACCTGCTAAGCAGCGGCGGTATTTTGCTAAGCTTCTCTTGTTCGGGATTGATGCCGATTGAACTGTTCCAGAAAATTTTGGCGGATGCCGCACTAGATGCTGGCCGTGATGTACAATTTATAGAGCAGTACCGTCAGGCCGCCGATCACCCTGTGATTGCGTCATACCCTGAAGGACTGTATCTGAAAGGCTTTGCTTGCCGAGTCATCGGCTAATCCAACACCATTGAAGCTATTGGCATCGTTTGCAACAGCTTCAAGTTTCAGGGAAAGCTTGAAACGTTTGTCTACGCCCACATATTTATACGCATGATTGGATTTTTTAAGCCGTATAGTGCGGTTGATAATGAAAGGGATAGAGCAACGTTTTCTCAGGAGGTCAGTATGATTACCAGCAAATTTGGCATTGGACAGCAGGTACGCCACAAACTCTTAGGCTCTTTGGGTGTGGTAATAGATATTGACCCTGAATATTCACTGGAAGTCGCGCCAGACGCCGATGAGCTGGGGGCAAATGAACATTTGCGCCATATGCCTTGGTATCATGTCGTGATGGAAAACGAAGAGGGTGAAGCGGTGCATACCTATCTCGCAGAAGCACAGCTTGATGGGGAAAATAGCGATGCTCATCCAGAACAACCGTCGATGGATGACTTAGCCGAATCTATACGCCACCAGCTTCAGGCGCCTCGCCTGAGAAACTAGCCCCCTCGTAACGAAAAAGCCCAGTTTTCTGGGCTTTTTGCTATTCATCAACAGAACTCGATTGAAGAGTTATGCTTTCTCTAGACCCAAACGCGGAATATCGATTTTAGGGCAACGATCCATAACGACTTTCAGCCCCGCCTCGGTAGCTAACTTTTCAGCCTCTTCGTTGATCACGCCTAGCTGTAACCAAAGTACCTTCGCCTTAATGGCAATAGCCTCTTCTGCAACCCCGAACGCCGCCTCAGAATTTCTGAAAACATCAACCATATCAATTGGCTGTGGTATATCCGCTAAGGTAGCATACACTTTTTGCTCTAACAGTTTTTGACCGGCCAGCTTTGGGCTTACCGGAATAACCTGATACCCTTGCGAGAGTAAATAAGCCATAACGCCATAGCTTGCGCGGTGAGGCTTATCGCTGGCGCCAACTAGCGCAATACTCTTCACCTGCTGCAAGATGGTTTTAATTTCTTGTTCGGTCATGTTGAGCTCCAATGATTGCTAATAGAATATTGGGCCAGAAATGGCATCCCAATAATGCCTTTAAGATAGCCCCTAGACGACATTTGACCATAATTGGCTAACATGTAAGTAAGTATTAATAATAAAATACTTTGACACACCATACCGGCTACTGAACAATGCTCTTCGCACAGTCTAAAGTTGAGGCTTTCATGATATATCGCGTTTTACAGACAGGTGCGTTGCTATTTTTGCTCAGCCAGTCCGTTTTTGCCACCACCTTGAAATTTGGTTCAGATATTGAACTACTCGCCGTTGATGGTCAGCAGTTACCCAGCGCTCTATTTAAGAGTGCCGATAGTCTTGAGCTTAGTGGCGGAGTGCATCAAATTCTCTTTCGTGTCGAAAAAATGGTTCCAGCCGCTGGGCCAAATCAGCGCATGTTTACGTCTGTTCCCTTGGTGGTGGTGTTTGACGTGCGCGACTATACGTCGATAAACATTAAGCTGCCAAAACTGAATAATGAGCATGACGTTAAAGCGTTCGAGAAAAACCTCAGCTTTGACTTGCTGAATAATCGCGGTAATAGCGTCGAATACAAATCGGATGTCCTCCATGTCAGCCAGCCTCTTTTAGCTAACTATGAGCAGGCCATACAACGCTATAATTCGTCAAACGCCACAGCAGCCCTTCCCGAGCTCATAAAAAAAACCTCGAAGTGATGAATTAATCATCAGGTAGCGATTTTTTTTGCGTCCAGTCTGATTATGGTGAACAACCTTATTGTATTGTATGTGGATTCATATGATTTGCTAAGGGCTTAGACATGGAACTCACCACCCGCACGATTGCCAAAAAAAAACATATTGCGCTTGTTGCTCACGATCACTGTAAACAGGCGCTGCTAAGCTGGGTGCAAGCAAACCGAGAGTTGCTGGCACAACATCAGCTATCAGCAACGGGCACCACCGGTAATTTGATTCAACGCGCCACCGGAATTCCAGTCAACAGCATGCTTAGCGGCCCTATGGGTGGAGACCAGCAGGTAGGTTCACTGATTTCTGAAGGAAAAATCGATATGCTGATTTTCTTCTGGGATCCTCTCAACGCCGTTCCTCACGATCCTGATGTGAAAGCGTTGCTGCGCTTGGCAACTGTTTGGAATATCCCCGTAGCCAACAACCGCTCTACGGCCGATTTCCTGATTAGCTCACCGATGTTTAACGAAGAAGTCGAAATCGCTATCCCTGACTATCAGCGCTATTTGGCCGATCGATTGAAGTAGTATAAAACCACAAAGAAGACACAAAAATGGGGACCTCAGTCCCCATTAGTTTATCCCCGTCACGCTTCACGTTTTGGGTATATAGGATCTATTTTATGGTTTACGTTGCACCGCTACGCCGAGTCGTTTTAGCTGGTCGACAAACACCGAAGGATTATCCGTATCCTGCAATAGCCACACCTGATGGCGGGCTCGCGTTAATGCGACGTACAACAAACGGCGCTCCTCAGCATCGGGGAAATCTTCACTTTGCGGCAGCAATACCTGCTCAATCACCGACTCTCCCGTCGTTGCAGGGAATCCATCTTTTCCATCCTGCAATCCTAAGATAATCACATAATCAGCCTGCTGCCCTTTACTACCATGAATAGTCATAAAATCAATGGTCAGCTTAGGCCAACGGGTTGCGGCTTTATCGAGGATTTCAGGCTTGAGATAACGATAACGCGCCAAGATCAGAATGCGTTCCTCTGGCTTAACATACCCACTGAGTTTATTGAGCAAGTCTTCCAACCGCTCTTGAGGTAGAATCGTTACCGCTTTTTTCGGGCCTTCAGACAAGCTGTTAAGCGATTTACGCAGTTGATGAGGATTTTGCTGGATAAAGCCATTCGCAATTTCCCCAATCCTTCGATTGAAGCGATAAGTTGTATCAAGCTCTCGCCGATCGCTATCGCCAAAATGCTGCGTAAACGCCGTCGTGAGCGATAATTCTGCCCCGCTGAAACGGTAAATCGCCTGCCAATCATCACCGACGGCAAACAGATTAGTACGCGAATTCTGTTTACGTAACGCTTCTAGGAGGCGTGCACGCTGTGGAGAGATATCTTGGAATTCATCAACCAGAATATGCTTCCACGGGCTAATAAATCGTCCTTTATCCAGAACAGCAATCGCTTGTTGGATTAACCCTGGGAAATCTACCGCGCCTTCATCCTTCAGCGCTGATTTCCATGCTTTCAACAACGGTGACATCAGGCGAATGCGTTTTTGGAACAGATCGCGTATCTCTTCCGGCGCATCTTCAATCATCTGCGACTGTGAACCGCCGTGCTCACGCATCAGGCCAACCCAACGCTCAAGCTTAGGCGCTAAACGCATCGCCAACTTTTTATCCTGCCAATAGTTTTCTTCTTCAACCTGCCATTCCAGATCTTCGGTCAACCACTGACGCCACCCTTTGGCCTGTGCTTTCTTTGCCGAACACTCTTGCTGCCATGCTTTGACGAGTAATTTTTGTCTAGCCTGAGCGTCCCCTTCCAGCTTGCTAATATGGGTGGTTTTTTTGCCACTATGATTAATGATCTGTAACGCTAGAGCATGGAAAGTTTTCGCCTGAATATCTTCGGTATGCAAACGTTCCTGAATGCGGTCGTTCATCTCTTCGGCTGCCTTACGGCCAAAAGCCAGTAGCAAAATCTGTTCTGGAGTAGCCTCTTTGCGCAGCAATAACCACCCAGCACGCGCCACTAGCACCGATGTTTTACCGCTACCCGCTCCCGCCAGCACCAACACGCCATTTTCACCATTCACCACGGACTGAGCTTGAGAGGCATTCAGCGGCTGGCTTTCTACTTGTTCAAAGAAAGCGGCGTGCTCTTCAAGCATGCGTTTTGTCCATTGTTGATTACGTTCATCAACCATTCTCAGCCCGTAATTCAACCACTTAAGGCAATAACGGTAGCGATCGCGACAGGAATCAAACTCTTCGAGGCGCTGCTGCGGTAGCGGAATAGCCTCAAAGCAGCTTTCGATCATAGTGCGAATCTCTTTCAATTCGCTGCGTTTAAGCCAGCGATCTTGCGCATTAAGACTCTCAAGTTCTTCCACTTGAGCAGCGAGTACGTCGGCGCTAATTTGCGCCATTTCCTCACTCCATGCCTGCCAACTCTGCTGCAGATGCTGATAAAAGCGTTGAGTCTCTTGCCAGTCAGTGCCATGCAGGCGAACGACTTTCTCCTCTGGCAACTCAAACTCCAGCTCGCCCCACACAATACCGCGCTTACAGTGGATGGCAACCAACTGATTAAATGGAATTAAATATTCATGGCGATCGCCGCTCACCTCAACGCCCGCATTCAAAAGCCTCACGCGGTTATAAGGATGCTGAGCCAAATGCTGGCCCATTTTGGTTGCTCTCAGTTCCATTGTTTCGCCATCATTTTTCACTCTTTGATATCACTATACCCAAAATAGTTGAAGTTGCATCAAGACGACAAGTAAACAACTGGCATCATCAAGGCTGATGCAGCTTCAAGTATGAAATAAGTTTACCTATGTTCGCACTGCATACCTAGGATCTGGGTCATTGCATCAATCTTTATTGAAATAAGACAAATGGGTTTTTACCTCTTTTATTCTACGGTTATTGCAGATGAATATCAGAGTGGCTCAAAACAAGGTAAACTCAGCATGTTAAATATCGCTAATGGTTTCATTTAGGTGACTGAGAACTATGAGAACTGTACTAAACATCCTTAATTTCGTGCTGGGTGGTTTTTTCACCACGCTAGGCTGGTTATTAGCCACTCTCGTCAGCATTATTTTAATTTTCACCTTACCGTTAACGCGTTCCTGCTGGGAGATAACCAAGCTGTCATTAGTCCCGTTTGGTAATGAAGCGGTGCACGTCGATGATTTATATCCTGATCGGAAAAACACACTGCTCACTACCGGTGGAACGCTGTTGAATATCGTGTGGTTTATTTTATTTGGCTGGTGGCTTTGCCTTTCGCATATTGCCGCGGGTATTGTGCAATGCGTGACGATCATTGGTATTCCTGTTGGTATTGCTAATTTTAAAATTGCGGCTATTGCCTTGTGGCCAGTGGGTCGCCGAGTGGTACCTGTCGAAGTGGCACAGCAAATGCGCGTGACCAACGCGAGTCGTCGTTTTAAATAAAGGGTCGTAACGTGCTCTCTTTTGCACCAGGATTAAAGCGCTACGCATACAGTAGCGCTCTGCTGTATAACTTTCGTATCTTTATCGCACTGGCGGGTGCTGCCGGAGTGCCATGGTTTATCGGTGAGCCACGGCTTACGATTCCGCTTACGCTGGGCGTAGTGGCTGCGGCACTGACCGATTTAGACGATCGACTCGTTGGTCGCTTGCGTAATTTAGCCATTACCCTCACCTGCTTTTTTATTGCCTCTGCCTCCATTGAGCTGTTATTTCCCTATCCGTGGCTGTTTGCTATCGGTTTGATGGTATCAACCGTAGGATTTATTCTGCTAGGTGCCTTGGGACAACGCTATGCGACCATTGCATTTGGCGCACTACTGATCGCTATTTACACCATGCTGGGTACATCGATGTATCACATCTGGTACCAGCAGCCACTCCTCCTGATAATCGGTGCGGTGTGGTACAACGTGCTAACGCTGATGGGGCATCTCATTTTTCCCATCCGCCCATTGCAAGAGTCTTTAGCGCGAAGCTACAGCCAGCTAGCCGTTTATCTCGATGCCAAATCCAACCTCTTCGATCCCGATCAGGAAGGAAATTTCAATCAACCACTGATTGATGTGGCTATGGCTAACAGTAATCTGGTCACCACGCTAAACCAAACCAAAGCATCATTGCTCACACGTTTGAAAGGTGACCGTGGCCAACGCGGAACTCGGCGTACTCTGCACTACTATTTCGTCGCTCAAGACATTCATGAACGGGCCAGTTCGTCCCACTTCCAGTACCAGCAACTCAGCGAAATGTTTCGCTATAGTGATGTACTGTTTCGCTTTCAGCGTCTATTAATGCTTCAAGCCCGCGCTTGTGCTCAGCTATCACAGTCCATTTTGTTGCAGCAGAAATATCAGCATGACCTACGCTTTGAGCGTGTTTTCACCCACTTGGAAGCCACTTTACAACGTATTGCTGCTCAGCATGGTCATCAGCATATTCTGGTGAAATCACTGTTTAACCTGCTGCTGAACCTCAAAGCCATTGATGCCCAATTGGCCAATATAGAATCCGAACAGTCACTCGCTACCGAACGTGAAGAAGAGAATACGCTGTCTGACGATCGTATCAGCGGTTGGAACGACATGAAGCTGCGCATCAGTCGTCATCTGACGCCACAATCAGCTCTCTTCCGCCATGCGATCCGCATGTCGATAGTTTTAGGTGTGGGTTATGGCTTTATTCAATTTACCGGTTTAAACCACGGCTACTGGATTTTGCTCACCAGCCTTTTTGTCTGTCAGCCAAACTATAACGCGACCAAGAGACGACTCGCACTTCGTGTCGTGGGCACTCTCGCGGGTGTATTACTGGGCCTACCCATTCTTTATTTTGTCCCCTCCCTTGAAGGACAAATGGTGTTAATCGTAATCAGCGGCGTTTTATTCTTTGCATTCCGCAACGTGCAATATGCCCATGCCACTATGTTTATCACCCTACTGGTTTTGCTGTGCTTCAATCTGCTTGGGGAAGGTTTTGAAGTTGCTGGGCCAAGAGTGTTCGATACATTGGTCGGCTGTGCTATTGCGTGGGCGGCAGTGACCTTTATCTGGCCTGATTGGAAATTCCGTGCGCTGCCTGCCGTAGTGCAAAAAACGCTGAATGCTGATTGTCGCTACCTCGACGCAATCCTAGTGCAATATCATCAGGGTAAATCAAACGCTCTAGATTATCGTGTTGCACGCCGTGATGCGCATAATTGCGATGCTGAACTCGCTTCTGTCATCTCAAATATGTCAGCCGAACCGAAAAACAATGCCCAAACTCAGGAATCGGCATTTCGTCTGCTATGTCTAAACCATACCTTGCTGAGCTACATTTCAGCGCTAGGTGCGCATCGCGATCGGTTGGATAACGCGGAAGTTTTGAGCATGCTTGATGATGCTGCCTGCTACATGGATGATGCACTTAATTATGACAGTAGCATCGCGGAACGCACCGAAGAGGCCATTCAGAAGCTAAAGCATCGTCTTACCGAGTACTCATCCCCCTCAGATAACACTGAACAGCTTGTTGTTCAGCAAATCAGCTTAATGATGGGTGTACTGCCTGAACTAATGCAACTCAAGCAGGGGCTGATGACAAGCTGAAGCACTGTGTCATACGTAGGCAGGAAGTGGGAATGTCACTCCCTGCCTTCGTTACTTCTTTTGCCATCGATATGTGTTGTTTTTTAGCCATTCATCAAGCGTCATGCGAACTTGGTAAGAAAGAGCTGCCTCATGGCACTTTCGTACTGCGCCTGCCAGATCAAATAATAGTCGATTATGTAAATTGGCATTTAGCTTCTTAAGCCGAATAAACGCTTCGGTCTCTCCCATGCTAATCAGTTGATCAGCGCTGGTTATCCCAATCTTGCCTAAGAGCCTTTCCATCATATTGTTAATGTTTGGCAAAGTTCGCAAACCGTCGCTCTCTGCTGCTTTCAATGATTTCAGCTCTATGGATTGTTGTAGCGAGGCATAGGCCAGATGCCGAAGCAAACTGGGATCGTCCCACATGTTGCATTCGACGCGATAATAGCTAAGACGAACGGGGATCCCTCGTTTGGTGTAAATAAAAGCCTTCATGCCATAAGTAACAAAGCGAGATTTGAGCTCGTCATGCGCTCGCAAGTAGAGCTCACCATCCGATACAACACCAAACATTGTTTTATCCAGCCATACCCCAAAACCGCCAAACTGCGAGCGCAATTTCACTGCACCAAGTGAAGAGAAAACTTCATGTGCAATATCCGCTTTGTTGCTAAACAATCCTTTCATGGTTATCTCCTTGTAATTACATTCACAGCATAAATATTAAGTTTATTTAGCAATAACAGTGAATTAAGAACATAGCGAATTACCGAAAAGCATCCAAACTGAAAGTGAATTTTGAGCGTTTTTCATCACAGATTTGCGAAGAGCATTGTAAAAAATAGGTTGATCTCAGCGCGCCGCCCATGTACTGTATATTCATACAGTACACACAGCGAGAACATACTTATGCGCACACACTCACTGCAGCACTACACCGATCGCCCATCATTTTTAAACACCTCAGCCCATCAACCTGAGGGACAAGAAAATGCTTATGCAGGCGTTATCAGTGAATTAGTCTATAGCGAACATCAGCCTATGTTGTCATTGCTTTTGCTTCCATTGCTGCGTCAGCTAGGTAAGCAATCTCGCTGGTTACTTTGGCTTAACCCACAGCATAAACTGAGCAAACAATGGTTAGCCGATTCTGGATTACCGGCTAGCAAGGTGATGCAACTCAACCAGATTGAACCCGTAGACTCTATTTATGCGATGGAATGTGCTCTACGTAGTGGTAACTATAGTGTGGTATTGGGCTGGCTTCCGCCGCTGACACAAAATGAACGGGCAAGATTAAGAAAAGCGGCTCAGGATGGAGAGTGTTTTGGACTGATCATGCAGCCCGATCACAATGTGGAATCCGATAACGGACAACTAAACTTGCTAAAAATTCAGTCTAAATTGTTTCATTGAGTAAATTTAAGAGAAATCTTATCAAAAATATTTTTTCTCTGCTAATCAGTTAATTTTATAGCAGAAAGCCGCATCACACCTGAGTTACTGCTCTTTTTTACGAAAAAAACGACGTTTATTTTTTGAACAAAACGTTAAACGAAGTGTACATATACATCGTTTTTTTGTTGAGCTATATCACATCGTACTTGTAAGTTTCTAATCTCGTTGTAGACTTGTTATCGCGAAGGTTGCTCTATAACGCCAAGAAAATTGGCACAGTAATTAATCGAGCGAAAACCTAGCAAAGGATTTTAACCAAGGGCTAATTGTAGCATTCTAGCTCTTTGGCCTATTTGGATGATAACGAGGCGCAAAATGAAAAAGACAGCTATCGCATTAGCAGTGGCACTCGCTGGTTTCGCTACCGTAGCGCAAGCAGCACCTAAAGATGATACTTGGTAT
>Ga0308156_1001241_pt1 | contig 32684 bp, 26 predicted proteins | sample PhyAR2_FD_201041 | JGI IMG/M metagenome (GOLD analysis project Ga0308156, IMG submission 201041) | Phyllosphere microbial communities from UC Gill Tract Community Farm, Albany, California, United States - DLSL A.R2 | ecosystem: Host-associated > Plants > Phyllosphere > Unclassified | place: USA... | reverse complement strand
CCCGCACCGCGCCTCCTGTGCGTCCTCCGACCTGCTAGCATTGCCACCGCAGTGCGCTCTCGCGCGCTGACTTCGCGCGTCCACAGTGCTCGAGCAACGACAGTGCTCGTTCAACGGCACGTTCCGCGGCCACCGGTCCCGCTCTCACGAGCGGGCGGCCGTGCGGACAGGGCGCCAGGGGCCACGACCACCGGGTCGTGACCGACACAACCGCAACCGTGCGCACGGCCCAACAGCCGTGCGCCGAGAACAAGGAGGGACGGCATGGCCGTCGTCACCATCCGCCAGCTGCTCGACAGCGGCGTCCACTTCGGACACCAGACCCGTCGGTGGAACCCGAAGGTGAAGCGCTTCATCCTCGCCGAGCGCTCGGGCATCCACATCATCGACCTGCAGCAGTCGCTGGCCTTCATCGACCGCGCGTACGACTTCGTCAAGGAGACGGTCGCGCACGGTGGCACGATCCTCTTCGTGGGCACCAAGAAGCAGGCTCAGGGCTCCATCGCCGAGCAGGCGACCCGCGTCGGCCAGCCGTACGTCAACCAGCGTTGGCTCGGCGGTCTGCTCACGAACTTCCAGACGGTCTCCAAGCGCCTCGCGCGCATGAAGGAGCTCGAGGAGATCGACTTCGACGACACGACGAAGGGCTTCACCAAGAAGGAGCTCCTCATCAAGAAGCGCGAGCTGGACAAGCTCCACAAGACCCTCGGTGGTATCCGCAACCTCACGCGGACCCCGAGCGCGCTCTGGATCGTCGACACGAAGAAGGAGCACCTCGCCGTCGACGAGGCGCAGAAGCTCGGGATCCCGGTCATCGGCATCCTCGACACCAACTGCGACCCCGACGAGATCACGTACCCGATCCCGGGCAACGACGACGCGATCCGTTCCGTCGGCCTCCTCACCCGCATCGTCGCCGACGCCGCGGCCGAGGGCCTGAAGACCCGCCACAACGGTGGCGACGAGGAAGAGGCCGAGCCCCTCGCCGAGTGGGAGCAGGAGCTCCTCGGTGGCGAGCAGGCCGCTCCGGCAGCCGACGCCGCTCCCGCCGCCGAGGCGCCGGTCGAGGAGAACGACGCCGACGCGCAGGTCGCCGCGAAGGAGATCGGCGAGCCGATCGCCGACGAGGCCAAGAACGCCGAAGCCACCTCGGCCGAGTGATCTCCGGGGGCGCCGGGCCGGTCGGCTCGGCGCCCCTTCCTGCTCTCTCCAGCACAACCAGTCCAGAAAGGACTCCAGTCAATGGCCAACTACAGCCTTGCTGACGTGAAGAAGCTCCGTGAGGACCTCGGAGCCGGCATGATGGACGCCAAGAACGCCCTCGTCGAGGCCGACGGCGACTACGACAAGGCCGTCGAGCTCCTCCGCATCAAGGGCGCGAAGGCCGTCGCCAAGCGCGACGACCGCGCGACCTCCGAGGGCGTCGTCGTCGCGACGACCGAGGCCGGCGCCGCGACCGTCGTCGAGCTCGCCAGCGAGACGGACTTCGTCGCGAAGAACGAGAAGTTCACCACGCTCGCCGACAAGGTCGTCGCCGCGGTCGCCGCCGCCGGTGCGACCGACGTCGAGGCCGGCAACGCCGCGCCGCTCGACGGCAAGACCGTCGCCGAGACCATCGACGAGGCCGCTGCCGCCCTGGGCGAGAAGCTCGCGCTGCGCACGGTCGCCCGTGTCGAGGGCGACGCCTTCGAGGTCTACCTGCACAAGACCAGCCAGGACCTGCCGCCGCAGATCGCCGTCGTCATCGCCTACTCGGGCTCCGACGCCGCCGAGGCGCGCTCGATCGCGCAGCACGTCGCGTTCGCCAACCCGACGTACCTCACCCGCGACGAGATCCCGGCCGAGGCGATCGAGAAGGAGCGCGCGACCGTCGAGGCGATCACGCGCGAGGAGGGCAAGCCGGAGGCCGCCCTCCCGAAGATCGTCGAGGGTCGCCTCAACTCCTACCGCAAACAGGTCGCGCTCCTCGAGCAGGACTACGCGAAGGACAACAAGCTGTCCGTCGCGAAGGCCGCCGAGAACGCCGGCATCACGATCCAGGGCTTCGCCCGCGTCAAGGTCGGCGCGTAGCGAACCCGTGACGGGGCCCGGAACCAGATCGGTTCCGGGCCCCGTTTTCTGCGCGCTGCGACACGCGCGGAACCGGCTGGGAGGCACGACCTCCTCCGCCGGACCGGCTGCGGCCGGGTAGATTCCCACGAGACATTCGACGAAGGGTGCGCCACATGACGAACGAGAAGACCGGACGCCGCCGGGTCCTGCTGAAGCTGTCGGGGGAGGCGTTCGGCGCCGGGTCCCTCGGCGTGAACCCGGACGTCATCGGCACCATCGCCAAGGAGATCGCCGCGGCCGCGCAGGACGTCGAGGTCGCGATCGTGGTCGGCGGGGGCAACTTCTTCCGCGGCGCCGAGCTCTCGCAGCGCGGCATGGACCGCGGCCGGGCGGACTACATGGGCATGCTCGGCACCGTGATGAACGCGCTCGCGCTGCAGGACTTCCTCGAGCAGGCCGGTGCGGCCACGCGCGTGCAGTCGGCGATCAGCATGACCCAGGTCGCCGAGCCGTACATCCCGCGCCGCGCGGAGCGCCACCTCGAGAAGGGCCGCATCGTCATCTTCGGTGCCGGCGCGGGCCTGCCCTACTTCTCCACCGACACCGTCGCGGCCCAGCGTGCGCTCGAGATCGACGCGCACGAGGTCCTCGTGGCGAAGAACGGTGTCGACGGCGTCTACACCGCCGACCCGAAGAAGGACGCCACCGCCGAGAAGCTCCACCACGTGACGTACCAGGACGCGCTGCTGCAGGGCCTCAAGGTCGTCGACGCCACCGCGTTCTCGCTCTGCATGGACAACGGCATGCCGATGCACGTGTTCGGCATGGAGGGCGAGGGCAACGTCGCCGCGGCGATCCGCGGGGACCGCATCGGCACGGTCGTCAGCAACTGACCCCCACGCTGACTAGACTCGACGCAGTACCGAAGGAGAACCACCGTGATCAGTGATGTCCTGACCGAAGCCACCGAGAAGATGGCGAAGGCCGTCGACGTCGCCAAGGACGACTTCGCGACCGTCCGTACCGGACGCATCAACGCCGCCCTCTTCCAGAAGATCCCGGTCGACTACTACGGCACGCCGACGCCGCTCGCGCAGCTCGCGTCGCTCCAGACGCCCGAGGCACGCACGCTCATCGTCACGCCGTACGACAAGTCGGCCCTCAAGGAGATCGAGCGCTCCATCGCGACGTTCCCGAACCTCGGCGCCAGCCCGACGAACGACGGCGAGATCGTCCGCGTGACGATCCCCGAGCTCACGAAGGACCGCCGCAAGGAGTTCGTCAAGCTCGTCCGTACGAAGGGCGAGGACCACAAGGTCGTCATCCGCAACATCCGCCGCAAGGCCAAGGACGACCTCGACGCGCTGAAGGGCGAGATCTCGGACGACGAGATCGCTCGCGGCGACAAGGACCTCGAGGGCCTGACGAAGAAGCACGTCGACCAGATCGACGACGCGCTGAAGAAGAAGGAAGCCGAACTCCTCGAGGTCTGATGCGTCTCCCCGAGCAGGGCGGCGACCGCCCCACACCACCGCGCCCGTCCGCGAAGAAGGGGCTCCGACAGGACTTCGACGCCCGTGCCCGTGCGGCACGCGCCGACTTCGAAGCGCAGCTCCGGCAGCGCCGGGCAGACCTCGGCGCGCGCAACGAGGCCCTGACGGCGCGCACCGGCCGGAACCTGCCGGCGGCGATCGCGATCGCCCTGGCGTTCGCGGTCGTCATGCTGGGGTCGCTGCTGCTCTGGAAGCCGTCGTTCATGGTCGTCGCGGCGTTCCTGCTCGGCGTCGGGGTCTACGAGCTCGCGAGCGCCATGCGCTTCGCGGGCCGTGACGTCCCGCGCATCCCGAGCGTCGCCGTCAGCATCGCCGTCGTGCCCGCCGCGTTCCTCGGCGGGCAGGTGGCGGCGCTGTTCACGCTGCTCGGCGGCATCGTGCTCATCTCGCTGTGGCGGTTGGTCGAGGTCGCCGTCTCCCGCGACCGACCCCCGGCCGGACACGTCGCCCGCGACCTGACGAACGGGCTGTTCGTCCAGGCGTACATCACGCTGCTCGGCGCGTGCGTGGTGCTGCTCGCCGCCCAGCCCCGCGGCCAGTTCTGGACGATCGGGTTCATCCTCGTCGTGGTCGCGGTCGACACCGGTGCCTACGCGACGGGCATGAACCTCGGCAAGCACCCGATGGCGCCGAGGATCAGTCCGAAGAAGACGTGGGAGGGCTTCGCGGGCTCCGTGGCGGCGAGCATCGTCGTCGGCATCCTCGTGTCCGTGTTCATGCTCGGCCTGCCGTGGTGGACCGGCATCGTGCTGGGGGTCCTCATCTCCGGGTCGGCGACGCTCGGCGACCTGACCGAGTCGATGATCAAGCGCGACCTCGGGATCAAGGACATCTCGTCCTTCCTGCCCGGGCACGGCGGCCTGCTCGACCGGATCGACAGCATCCTGCCGTCCGCGGCCGTCGCCTACGTCATGTACCTCGTCATCGTCCACTGACCGGGCGGGTCAGGACCGGCTTCGCGCATCCAGGTGTCGCCAGGCTCCGGTGCTGGCAGAATGTCGCCGTGGCCACCACCTTCCCCTCCGCAGACCGCAGAGCCCTCGGGTACGACGTCGACGAGGTCGACCGCTTCCTCGAGGACGCCCGCCGCGCCTACACCGCCGCGGACACGGCCCCCGGCATCGAAGCAGCGAAGATCCGCGCGACCGCGTTCTCGATGCGGAAGGGCGGGTACTCCACCGCCCACGTCGACGCGGCGCTCGAGCGGCTCGAGGACGCCTTCGCCGCCCGGGAGCGCGACCGCGAGGTCGCCGAGGTCGGGCAGAAGGCGTGGTACGCCGAGGCCCGCACGAAGGCCTCGGACGTCGTCGCCCGGCTCGAGCGTCCCGAGGGGCAGCGTTTCGCCCGGACGAGCTTCCTCGGCACCGGGTACCACCCGAAGGACGTCGACGCGTTCGCCGAGCGCCTGGCCGGCTACTTCCGCGACGGCAAGCCGCTCAGCCTGACCGAGGTGCGCTCGGTGGTGTTCCGCCCGAAGCACGGCGGGTACCGCGAGGCACAGGTCGACGCCCTGCTCGACGCGGTCGTCGAGGTCATGCTCGCGGTCCGGTGACGACGCGCGGGACATCGGTGCTTCTCTTCCCGTGACCGTTCCGTTATCCTGATCGGACTCATGGGCAGGCACACGGCAGATCTCAGCTCCGACCGCGGTACCCGCGAGCACCTCGACCGTCCGGTCGTCGGTGAGCGCCGCGCGGCACGTGACCGACTCCGCACGTCGGAGCACGCGGTCCTCCACGCGACCCCGCAGGTCGAGACGGCGTCCCTGCCGTCCGCTCCGGTGAGTGCTCCTGCGACCGGCCGCACCACGACGGCGCGCGGCGCAGTGTCGGCCCCCACCGGCCCGGTGCTCGCGCGCGGTCCGATCGCCCCGACCGGCGCCGCCACCGGCGCCCTCGGCTCGCGCATCGTCGAGCACCGACGTGCCGTGGCCACCGCCGGCTCGGCACCGCGCAGCGTCAACGCGTCCATCCGTCGCCGCGGCGCGATCCCGGCGCTGTCCGTCATCGCGGTCTTCGGGTTCGTCGGCGGCTCGCTCTTCAACCCGATGCAGCCGGACGTGGCACAGGCGGCGGTCACCGCACCCGTGCTCGTCAAGGCGCCGGTCGAGCCGCAGCAGTACAGCGCCCACGGCACCTACGCGGCGTTCGACGTGACCCGTGACGGCTACGGCGTGACCCTGCCCAAGCCGAAGCCGAAGCCCGCACCGGCGCCGGTCGTGACCGAGACCACCGACGACGCCACCACCACGGACACCGCGGAGCAGCCCGTCACGCCGTCCAACACCCTCGCCGCCGCAGCCGCGACGCCGGACCCGGGCAGCGCACAGGCGATCGCCCAGCAGATGGTCAGCGCCCGCGGGTGGGGCGCCGACCAGTTCAACTGCCTGGTCTCGCTGTGGAACAAGGAGTCGGGCTGGCGCGTCAACGCCTACAACCCGAGTGGCGCCTACGGCATCCCGCAGTCCCTGCCGGGCAGCAAGATGGCCACGGCCGGCGCCGACTGGCAGACGAACCCCGCGACGCAGATCACCTGGGGCCTGAACTACATCTCCGGCGTCTACGGCACCCCGTGCGGCGCCTGGGGACACAGCGTCGCCAACAACTGGTACTGATCGGCACGAGGGGTGCCGCGCAGCAACCGACCGCGGCGACCCCGCGGTCACGGGCCTGAGCCCGTCGACGAGGAGACCGGTCTCAGCCGGCTCATGAGCTCGTGGCGGCGGACCGAGGTCCGTCGCGGCCGGGAGTACACGGTGCAGCCGGTCTCGGCCACGTCCGCGCAGAAGGAGTACGTCTGCCCGGGCTGTGGCGGGACGGTGCTGCCCGGCACCGCGCACGTCGTGGTGTGGCGGGCGGACGGCGTCCTCGGTGACGAGTCCGACCTCGCGTCGCGTCGTCACTGGCACAACCACTGCTGGAGCATCGCATGAGCACGGAGATCCGGTCCGCCACGGAACTGCCCGCACGTCGTACCGACGTCGAGCTGGTGACCGACGACCACCTGACGCTCGTGGGGGAGCTCGCCGAGCCGCTCGACCGTGCGGCGCGAGGCACGCTGGTCACCCTGCACCCGCTGCCCACCGCGCACGGGTTCATGGACTCGCACGTGCTGAAGAAGGCCGCGGCCCGTCTGCCCGCCCTCGCGGACATCGCGGTGCTGCGGTTCAACTTCCGCTCGGTCACCTCGCCGCGGGGCACCTCCGAGGGCACGTTCGGTGACGGCGTGTCCGAAGGGTTCGACCTCCGCGCGGCGGTGCAGGAGACGGTGTCCCGGGGTCTGCCGACCCCGTGGCTGCTGGGTTGGTCGTTCGGCACCGAGGTCGTCCTCAAGCACGCGCTCGAGCACATCGCGGCCGGGACCGTCGCGGGCGTCGTGCTGTTGTCCCCGCCCCTCCACCGCACGTCCGACGAGGAGCTCGCCCGCTGGGCGGACGTGGAGGTCCCCGTGGTCGCCCTCGTCCCCGAGCACGACGACTTCCTGCGTCCGGACGAGGCCGTCGCGCGCTTCGCGGTGGCGCCGAACGTCCGCGTCGTCCCGGTCGCCGGCGCCAAGCACCTGTGGGTGGGGGAGCGCTACGTCCGCATCGTGCTCGACGCGGTCGCGGACCTGGTGGTGCCGGGCAGCGCCCCGCTGCCGACGCACGTCGACGCCTGAACCGCCGCGGTCCGCGGACCCGCCCCCTCGACGACGTGAGCCGGACGGGAGGCGCTGGTCGCGCCCGGCGTCCGGCTCACGTCGTCCGGTGGTCCGGTCGTCAGCGCGAGGCGACGTCCTCGTCGTCGGCGCCGGGCGCCGCGGTGGACGGCCCGCCGAGCAGCCCGGTGGCGTGCGTCAGCACGCCGTGCAGGTTCTCGAGGTACCCGGCCACCGCGTCGCGCTCGGTCCGGATCGCGGCGAGCCGGTCCTCGGACTCGGCGACCACGGCGGCGGTCCGCTCCTCGGCATCGGCGATCATGCGGTGCACCCGCTCCTGCGCCTCGGCGACGAGGGTCCGGGCACGTTCCTGCGCCTGTGCGGTGCTCGTCCGCTCGAGGTCGTCGGCCTCCTGCTGGAGGCGTTCGGCGCGCTCCCGGGCCTCCGACGCGCGTCGGGTCGCCTCGGCGAGCTGCAGGTTCGCCTCGTCCAGGTACTTCTGCGTCTCGGCGACCGTCTCGTGGTGCTTCTGCAGGTAGTCCTGCTCGGCGTCGTCGCGCCGCGCGGCGAGTTCCGACTCGAGTGCGGCGCCCGCCTCGTCACGTTCGCGGGTGATCTCGGCCCGCACGGCGTCGCGCTCCCGTTCGAGGTCGGCACGCATCGTGTCGATCTCCTGCCGGAGGGCGGTGCGCTCGGCCTCGAGCCCGGTGAGCTCGGCAACGCGGCGGTCGGCGATCTCGGTGTCGACCTCCGCGTGCTCGCGCTCCCGGCGGGCGGCGAGCTCGTCGGCGTGCTCGCGGTCCGCACGTGCGGCGGCCTCGACGGCTTCGGTCCGCTCGCGCTCGATCCGGGCGCGGTGCTCCTCGAGCTCGGCGGCGATGCGGTCGGCCGTCTCCTGCACGACCCGCGCGTTCTCGGCGCGGGTCTGCTCCTCGTCGACGCGCAGCTGGGCGCGAGCGGCCTGCAGCTCCTGGTCGAGCGCGGTCCGTGCCTCCGCGACCTCGCGTTCCCAACCGGCGCGCGCGGCGGCGAGTTCCTCGTCGAGCGCGCGACGGCGGTCGTCGACCTCCGCGTCGAGCTCGGCGCGGCGGCGGCCGACCTCGGCGTCGAGGTCCGCTCGCTCCGTCTCGAGCGCGAGGACGTGGGCACGCTGCTGCTCGTCGCGCTCACGCTGCCAGGCGGCGCGGCCCTCGGCGACCTCGCGCTCGAGTGCGGCGCGGCGGGTCTCCTCCTCGCGGGCGAGGTCCTCGGTGCGGCGGGTGTGGTCGGCCTCGAACACGCTGCGACGGTGCTCGGTCTCGCGGTCGAGCTCGGCGGCGGCGCTCCGGGCGGCCTCGGCGGCGCGCTGGGCGTCCTCGCGGAGCTCGGCGGCCTCGCGCGCGGCACGGGCACGGAGGGCGTCCGTCTCGCGGATGGCGACGGAGCGGACCTCGGCGGCCTCGGTCACGGCGGCACCGCGGACGGCAGCGGCCTCGTTGCGGGCGTCCTGGGTGAGCAGCCCCGCCTCGGACCGGGCACGCTCGATGGTGTCCGCCGACTCCGCGCGGGCACGCGTGAGTTCGTCGGTGGCGCGGGATCGGGCGTCGTCCAGGGTCTCGGACGCCTCCTGCCGGGCCTCGCGCAGCAGGCGTTCCGCCTCGTTCCGGCTCGACGCGCGGAGGCGCTGGGCGTCGATGTCGGCCTGGCTGATCAGGCGGGTCGACTGCTCCTCGGCGACCCGGAGCGTCGACTCGAGGCGGGTCCCGAGGCCGCTGTAGGTCGGGGTCCCGGCCTCGTCGAGCTCGCTCTGCAGGTCCGCGACCCGGGCCTGCAGGAGCCGGATCTCCTTCGCGGCCTCGGCGCGGTCGGTGTTCGACTTGATGAGCTCGCGACGGAGCTCGTTCACCGAGCGGTCGACGTCGTCGCGGCGGTACCCGCGCAGCTCGGTCCCGAACTCGGCCTCGTCGTTCGCCACGTGATGCTCCTGGGGGTCGGCGGAGGGCCAGCCCTTGGCCCGGGCACGATCCTAGCGGCGGCCCTCGGGCCGGGACTGAGACCGCGGACAGCGGTGGGGGATGCGCCGTCCAGGCACCCTCGCTATCCTGGAGCGCTGATTCGCGCGCCGATCCCCCCACCCCGGCGCGGTAGGGAGAAGATCCGTGCGATTCGTCCTGGCGATCGTCAGTTTCGTCATCGGTCTGCTGCTCGTCGGGCTCGCTGTCGGGCAACGAACCGTGTTCGCGCCGCCGTCGTCCCTCGTGGCGCAGTCGTCGAGCTCGGCGTCCGTGCCCGTCACCGTCATCCCGGGGTCCACGCTCAACGCGAACCCCGGGTACCAGCGCATCAACGTCGCCGGGTCCGGCAAGGTCTTCGCGGCCTACGGGCGCACGAGCGACGTCGACGCCTGGATCGGTGACGCGAAGCACACCACCCTGCGCTTCGACGCCGAGCAGGACCGCCTCGTCGGTCGTACCACCGGGAGCGAGGACTCGGTCCCCGACCCGGCCGGCAGCGACCTCTGGTACCAGGAGTGGGACGGCGCGGGGCAGTTCACCGTGCGACTGCCCGCCGACGTGTCCGTGGTGGTCCTCGGCGACGGTTCCGGCGCCGCACCCACGGACGTGTCCGTGACATGGCCGCGCGACACCGCGACGCCGTCCGTCGGTCCGCTGCTCGTCGGCGGCGGGCTGTTCCTCGTGGGCGGCATCGCCCTGCTCGTCTGGGCGTTCCTGCACCAGCGCCGCGGCCGTGGGCCCCGTCGCCGCAGCGGTGGTTCGCGTCCGCCCCGCGTGCGCGCCTCGCGCCGTGCCGCCGCTGCCGGGGCCCAGGTGCCGGTGCGCGGGCGTCGCGGACGTCGCCCCCTCGTCGCGGTCCCGATCCTGCTCGTCGGGGCCCTCGGGCTCGCCGGCTGCTCGCCCGACTACTGGCCGCAGGGCGGCGGTGGTGCGGCGACGCCGACCCCGAGCGCGTCGGCCACCGGTGCCGCCGTTGCCGACACGCCCACCGCGGCGACGCAGCAGCAGATCCGTCGCATCGTGCAGCGCGTCGCCGAGGTCGCGACGAAGGCGGACACCGACCGCGACGCCACGCTGCTCGAGTCCCGCTTCACCGGTGCGGCGCTCGAGCTCCGCAAGGCCAACTACGCGATCCGCGAGAAGGACGCCGACGTCGACGCCCCGCCGGCGATCTCCGCCGAGCAGGTCTGCGTCGCCCTGCCGCAGCAGACCGACAGCTGGCCGCGCACGGTGTTCACCGTCGTCGCCGAGGACTGCGGTGCGAAGACCGCTCCGCAGGCCCTGACGCTCGTGCAGGACAGCGCACGGGACGACTACAAGGTCGCCTACGACGTCTCCCTCGAGGCGGCGGCCGAGATCCCCAGCCTCGCCCCGACGTCGATCGGTGCCGCGCAGCTCGCGGGCGACACGAAGCTCCTGCGCATCGCCCCGGACGACATCGCCGCCGCGTACGGCGACGTCCTGTCGAAGGACGCCGACAGCGAGTCGGCGGAGCTCTTCGCCTCCGACGGCGACGGGCTCCGGTCGACCATCGGCAAGTCCTACAAGGACAAGAAGGCCGAGTCGCTGCCGGACACCGCGAAGATCGAGTACTCGTCCGAGGTCCCCGACGACAGCGCGGTCGCGATCGCGACCGACGGGGCCGGCGCCCTCGTGTCCGCCGACCTCGACGAGATCGAGAAGGTCACCCCGACCGCGGCGGGTGCCGAGGTCAACACCGAGGGTGCCGTCAAGGCGCTCTCCGGCGTCGACTCGAGCACGAAGGGGATCAGCGCGACGTACAGCGTGCAGCTGCTGTTCTCCGTGCCGCCGGTGGGCAGTGATGAGAAGGTGGTCCTGCTCGGGTTCACGCAGGGCCTGACCGCAGCGAATGAGGTGCAATGACCAACGTCCCCCCGACCCCGTCCGGTCTCCGCGGAGCCGTCGACCTGTCGTCCCTCGTCGACCGCGCGCAGCGGCCGACGCAGCCCGGGACGGACCCGGCCGCGGCCGGTCCGTCCGCGGGCAGCGCCGCCTCGGGCGTCGACCCGACCGGCGCTCCGGCAGCCGGTGACCTGTCCGTCCCGTCGCTCGTCATCGACGTCACCGACCAGAGCTTCCAGGACGTGCTGCAGCTGTCCTCGGTCGTGCCGGTCATCGTCGACATCTGGGCGGAGTGGTGCGGTCCGTGCAAGCAGCTGTCGCCGATCCTCGAGCAGCTGACCGCCGAGTACGACGGCCGCGTCGTGCTCGCGAAGGTGGACGCCGACACGAACCCGCAGCTCGTGCAGGCGTTCCAGGCGCAGTCGATCCCGACGGTGGCAGCGGTCATCGGCGGGCGCCCGCTGGGCCTGTTCGTCGGTGCCCTGCCCGAGGCGCAGGTGCGTGACGTCTTCGAGCAGGTCGTCGCTGCCGCCGAGCAGAACGGCGTGACGGGTCGTGTCACCGTCGACGGCGCGGCAGCACCCACCGACGAGCCGCAGGGCGAGCCGGAGCCGGAACCGCTGCCCCCGCACCACCAGGCCGCCTACGACGCCATCGAGCGGGGCGACTACGACGCCGCGGTGCAGGAGTACCGGACCGCGATCGCGCAGGACCCGAACGACCAGATGGCCGTCGCCGGGCTCGCCCAGGTGTCGCTGCTCGCCCGGCTCGACGGCCGGACCGCCGACGACGTCCGCAGCGCGGCCGCTGCGGGCCCGCAGGACGTCGAGGCACAGATGGCCGTCGCCGACCTCGACGTCAGCGGTGGCCACGTCGAGGACGCCTTCGGTCGACTGCTCGACCTCGTGCCGACCGTCTTCGGCGACGAGCGCGAGGCCCTGCGGGTCCGACTCGTCGAGTACTTCGAGCTGGTCGGCGTCGACGACCCCCGCGTCGCCGTCGCGCGGCGCCGGTTGGCGAACGCGCTGTACTGACGGACGGTGGCCGTCGCGCGACCGCGCGGCGGCCGCGTCGAACCACGGAAGCGACGTCGAACCAGGCCTGGTGCCCGGTTCGACGTCGCTTTCCTGGTTCGACGGCCACGCGCGGGCGCGGGGCGCGGGGCGCGGTGCGTCGGGCGCGGGGCGCGACCGCGGACGGACGATAGGCCCGGTGCCAGCTGGCACCGGGCCTCCCGTCCGTCGGACGCGTCAGTCCGTGAGTCGCAACCAGACCGCTCCGAGTGGCGGTACGACGAGGTGCGCCGACGCGGGCCGGCCGGCCCACGGGGTCTCCTCCGCGGTGACGGCGCCGAGGTTGCCGACACCCGATCCGCCGTACTCGGCGGCGTCGGTGTTGAGCACCTCGGTCCACTTGCCCGCGGCCGGCAGACCGAACCGTCGCTCGACGGGGACGCCCGAGAAGTTCACGAACACCGCCAGGCGCTCGTCACCGGCCTTCCGCAGGAACCCGATGGTCGAGTGCGGCGCGTCGCCGCCCTCGATCCACTCGAAGCCCTCGGCCGTGGAGTCGTGCGTCCACAGCGACGGCGTCTCCCGGTAGACCCGGTTGAGCTCGGCGACCAGACGCTGCACGCCGGCGTGGCCGGGCTCGTCCGCCTGCCACCAGTCGAGCCCGCGCTCCTCGGACCACTCCGCGACCTGCGCGAACTCCTGGCCCATGAAGAGCAGCTGCTTGCCGGGGTGCGCCCACATGAACGACAGGTAGGCGCGGACGTTCGCCAGCTTCTGCCACTCGTCGCCGGGCATCTTGCCGTAGAGCGAGCCCTTCCCGTGCACGACCTCGTCGTGGCTGATCGGCAGGGTGAACTGCTCGCTGAACGCGTAGACGAACGAGAAGGTCAGCTCGTCGTGGTGGTAGGCGCGGTACGCGGGGTCGCGCTGCACGTACTCGAGCGAGTCGTGCATCCAGCCCATGTTCCACTTCTGGCCGAACCCGAGGCCGCCCGCGCTCGTCGGCTGGGTCACGCCCGGCCACGAGGTGCTCTCCTCGGCGATCATCACGATGCCCGGGTAGCGCTTGTACGCGGTGGCGTTGGTCTCCTGCAGGAAGGAGATCGCCTCCAGGTTCTCGCGGCCGCCGTGGATGTTCGGCAGCCACTCGGTGCGCGAGTAGTCCAGGTACAGGATGCTCGCGACGGCGTCGACGCGGAGTCCGTCGACGTGGAACTCCTCCATCCAGTACAGCGCGTTCGCGACCAGGAAGTTGCGCACCTGGGGCTGCCCGAAGTCGAACACCAGGGTGCCCCAGTCGAGCTGCTCGCCGCGGCGGGGGTCCGGGTGCTCGAACAGCGGGTGTCCGTCGAACTTCGCCAGGGCCCACTCGTCCTTCGGGAAGTGTCCCGGGACCCAGTCCATGATCACGCCGATGCCCGCGGAGTGCAGGCGGTCGATCAGGTACCGCAGGTCGTCGGGGGAGCCGAAGCGCGCCGTCGGGGCGTAGTACCCCGTGACCTGGTAGCCCCACGACCCGCCGAAGGGGTGCTCGGCGAACGGCAGGAACTCGATGTGCGTGAAGCCGAGGTACTGCACGTGGCCGATGAGCTGGTCGGCGACCTCGCGGTAGGACAGGCCCGGACGCCACGAGCCCAGGTGGACCTCGTAGACGCTCATCGGCCCGTCGTGCGTGGTCGTCTGGGCGCGCTGCTCCATCCAGGCACGGTCGCCCTCGGACCAGGTGTACCGGGAGCCGGTGACCACCGAGGCGGTGAGCGGCGGGACCTCGGTGCGACGCGCGAACGGGTCGGCACGCTCGACCCAGCCGCCGTCGGTGAGGATCTGGAACTTGTAGCGCTGCCCGTCGAGCGCGCCGGGCCAGAACAGCTCCCAGACGCCCAGCTCGTTCAGGCGGCGCATCGCGGTGGTGCGGCCCTCCCAGCCCTCGAAGTCACCGATCACGCGGACCGCCGTGGCACGCGGTGCCCAGACCGTGAACGCGACACCGTCGACGCCGTCGACGGTCCGGAGGTGGGCGCCGAGGTGCTGCCAGAGCTGCTCGTCGCGGCCCTCGCCGAAGAGGTGCAGGTCGAGCTCGCCGATGGTGGGCGGGAAGCGGTAGGCGTCGTCGGTGGTCCAGGTCGCGTCGTCGGCGTCCGTGGACTCGTCGCGGTCGTAGTCCGCCTCGACGCGGTAGCGGCCGAGCGTGCCCGTGGTGGCGCCCGCCCAGAGGCCGTCGCCCTCGTGCGTGAGCTCGACGTCGTCGCCGTCGGGCCGGACGATCCGTACGGCGGACGCGAGGTGGCGGACCACGCGGACGCTCGTGCCGCCGTCGACCGGGTGCGGGCCGAGCACGTCGTGCGGCTGCGACCAGCGGCCCTCGGCGACCTGCTGCCGGAGCCACTCCTCGACCGGGGCCGGACGGGGCCCGTCGGGCGAGGTGGCGCCGGAGCCGGTGGCCGACGACGTGCCGGACGTGCCGGACGAGTTCGACGAGCCCGACGCACCGTCGACGATCTCGGCCGCGGTCGGGACGACGTGGCGCCCGCCCTCGGAGAGGGGAGCGTCGGCACCGTCCGTCGCCGTCACGGCGGGATCGGTGGTCGCGGGAACGGGCGCCAGATGCTGGGCGTCGTGCCGTTCGCCGCCGGCCAGCGTGGCCGACTCCTCGACGCCGCGGTCCGGCGCCTCGGGGGCGGCGGGCGTCGCACCGGGCAGGTCCTCGCCCGCGGCGGAGACGCGGGGTTCGTACCGGGGACCGGCGTCGTCGCTCGCCGGCACCGCGCCGGGCGCGCGCACCCGGGTCACGGGCGGCGGGGGCGGCGGGACCGGCGGGACGCTCGGCCCCTGGCCGCGGGCGGGGGTCTCGGGAGTGGGACGGTCGGAGCCCATGGGCGGGTTCCCCTTCGGGTCGCGGTCGGTCATCGGTGGGGGCCCTCCACGACGAGCAGGTGGGCGGGCTCCTGGAACGCGTCGAGCCGGACGTAGTTCGACGATCCCCAGACCCAGCGCTGCCCGGTCACGACGTCACGGACGTCGAAGGACTGCTCCGGCGGCAGGCCGAGGGCGGCCAGGTCGAGGTGCACCGTGGTCTCGCGGGCGGAGTGCGGGTCGACGTTCACCACGACGATCACGGTGTCGTCGCGGCCGGAGCGGGTGAACGCGCCGGGCAGGTGCTTCGAGTACACGACGACCGCCGGGTCCTCGGCGGTGTGGACGTGCAGGTTCCGCAGCTGGCGGAGCGCGGGGTGCGCCTGCCGGAAGCGGTTCAGCATCGTCACGTACGGCGCCAGGCTCGCGCCCTCGGCCTCGGCCAGGGCGAAGTCGCGCGGCTTGTACTCGTACTTCTCGTTGTCGATGTTCTCCTCGGACCCCGGGCGGGCGACGTCCTCGAAGAGCTCGTACCCGGCGTACATGCCCCACGTGGGGGCACCGGTCGCGGCGAGCGCGGCGCGCACCTTGTAGCCGGCGCGGCCACCGAACTGCAGGTACTCGGTGAGGATGTCCGGGGTGTTCACGAAGAGGTTCGGACGCAGGTACGCGCTCGTCTCGTGGCTGAGCTCGGTGAAGTACTCCTCGATCTCCTCCTTCGTGTTCCGCCAGGTGAAGTACGAGTAGGACTGCTGGAACCCGGCCTCGGCCAGGGCCCGCATCATCGCCGGACGGGTGAACGCCTCGGCCAGGAACACCGTCTCCGGGTGCTCGTCGCGGATCTCGCGGATCACGCGCTCCCAGAACCACAGCGGCTTCGTGTGCGGGTTGTCCACGCGGAAGATGCGGATGCCGAGGTCGATCCAGTGGCGCAGGACGCGCTCGACCTCGGTCACCAGGCCCTCGGGGTCGGTGTCGAACTGGATCGGGTAGATGTCCTGGTAGCGCTTCGGCGGGTTCTCGGCGGTCGCGATGGAGCCGTCGGCGCGCTCGGTGAACCACTCGGGGTGCTGCGTGACCCAGGGGTGGTCGGGGGAGCACTGCAACGCGAAGTCGAGCGCGACCTCCATCCCGGTGTTCTTCGCCGTCTCGACGAAGTCGCGGAAGTCGTCCTCGTTGCCGAGGTCGGGGTGGATCGCGTCGTGGCCGCCCTCGGGGGAGCCGATCGCCCACGGGCTGCCGGGGTCGTGCGGTCCCGGGGTGAGCGTGTTGTTCGGCCCCTTGCGTGCCGTCGTGCCGATCGGGTGGATCGGCGGGAGGTAGACGACGTCGAAGCCCATGCGTGCGACGGCCGGCAGGCGGCGGGCGGCGGTGCGGAAGTCGCCGCTCTTCCAGGAGCCGTCGGCGTTCTTCTTCGCGCCCTCGCTGCGGGGGAAGAACTCGTACCAGGCGCCGACGCCGGCGCGCTGGCGCTCGACGTCGAGCAGCTGCACGGGGGAGTGGGTGCGGAGCGAGGTGAGGGGGGAGTCCTCGACCTCGCCGGTGATGCGGGGGTCGTCGACGGCGGCCAGGCGCTCGGTCGGCTCGCGGTCCGTGTCGCGCAGCTGCTCCGCGGCACGGACCGCGGCGGTCGAGTCGGTCTCGGCTGCGAGGCGGTCGAGCAGCACGGCGCCGTCGAGGAGGGTCGCCTCGGTGTCGACACCGGCGGCGATCTTCAGGCGTGCGCCGTGGAGCCAGGACGCCCAGTCGTCGGAGAAGGACTCGACGTGCCAGGTCCAGACGCCCACGTGGTCGACCTGAACGGTCGCCTCGTAGCGGTCGGTGCCGGGGGCGCCGAGGAGCATCGGCACCGTCCGGGTGCCGCCGTCCGGGCGTTCCAGGACGAGGTCGGCGCCGATGACGCCGTGGCCCTCGCGGAAGACGGTCGCGCCGAAGGTGATCACCTCGCCGTCGAACGCCTTGCCCGGGAACCCGTTCGGGGTCGTCGGCGTGAGCTGGGTGATCGGGATGCGTCCGATCTTCGGTCGGCGGGGTCGGTCTGCGGTGGCCACGGAGCCGACGCTACCCGGCCGACGGGTCCGCGTTCCCCGGAACGCGTTCCCGGTGCACGGCCGGGCGTGCCGACCGCCCGGTGCAGGGGCGTCCCGGGACGGGGGAACGAGGTCCGGACGCGACCCGGTGGCGGACGGTGCGGGCCCGACGGGAGCGGCCCCGGGCCTCCCGGCCGGCGCGGTGGGACGGACCCCTACGCGACCTCGAACACGTGGATGGCGGGCCCGTACGCGGTGAACACCTGGCCGCCCGGCCGGAGCCGCTCGTGGTCGCGGTGCTTCTCGCTCGACCAGGCCAAGCGGTACCCGGCCACGTCGTCGCGCACCGGCAGCGTCAGGTCCCGCGTGCGCCCGCTGCCGTGCACGACGACGAGCACCCGGTCGGCGGGCTCCGGCACGTCCTCCGGTCGCGGCGTCGACTCGGCGAAGTACTGCACGACGCGGTGGATCGGCTGGTCCCACCCCTCGAGGGTCATCGGCTGGCCGTCCGGGCCGTACCAGGACATGCGGGTCGCCCCGGGCGTCTCCGTCCCCTCGACACCGAAGTGCGTCGGCCGGAGGGCGGGGTGCGCCGCGCGGAGCCGGGCGAGCGCCGCCACGGCCTCGGTCATCGCCTCGGCGTCCTCGTCGTCCGACCAGTCGACCGGAGTCAGGTCCTCCGACACCACGTAGGCGTTGTTGTTCCCGTGCTGGGTCCGGCTCCGCTCGTCTCCCGCGGTGAGCATCGGCACCCCGGCGGACAGCATGAGCGTGCCGACGAGGTTGCGCATCGACCGGCCACGTGCGGCGCGCACCCCGCGGTCGGCGGTGTCGCCCTCGATGCCGTGGTTGAACGAGCGGTTGTCGTCGGAGCCGTCACGGCCGTCCTCGCCGTTCGCGGCGTTGTGCTTGCGGTCGTGCGACACCAGGTCGAGCAGGGTGAAGCCGTCGTGGGCGGTGACGAAGTTGATGCTCGCGAGCGGTCCACGCTCCTGGCCGAACGTGCCGCGGGACCCTGTGAGCGCCTCCGCGAGGCGCCCGATGCCGGCGTGCGGCGTGCCCTTCCGGCGTTCCTCGGCGACGTCGGTCAGCCAGAACTGCCGGACGGTGTCCCGGAAGCCGTCGTTCCACTCGCTCGTGCCCTCGCCGAACGCGCCCGTCCGCCAGCCGTCCGGGCCGACGTCCCAGGGTTCGGCGACGACGAGCACGTCCTGCAGGTCCGGGTGCTGCCGGATCCGTCCGAGCAGCGCGTGCGCCGGGTCGAACGCGTGGCCGGCGTCGCGGGCGAGCGACGCCATCAGGTCGAAGCGGAAGCCGTCCACCCGGACCTCGCGCGCCCAGTACCGCAGGCTCTCGACGACCAGGTCCGCGGTCGCCTCGACCGAGGTGTCGAGCGTGTTCCCGCAGCCGGTCGTGTCGTAGTACGCCGAACCGTCCTCGGTCCAGCGGTACCGGTTGGCTCCGTCGAGCCCGCGGAGCGAGGTGGTCGGGCCGCCCGGGCCCTCCTCGGCCGTGTGGTTGTAGACGACGTCGAGCAGCACCTGGATGCCCGCCTCGTGCAGGAGTCGCACCATCCCCTTGAACTCGCGGAGGACCGCGGACGCGCCGGCACCGCGTGCACCGGCGGAGGCGTAGGCGGCGTGCGGCGCGAAGAAGCCGAGGGTGTTGTAGCCCCAGGCGTTCTCCCGCCCGGCCTCGCGGAGCCACGCCTCGGTGTCGAAGGCCTGCACCGGCAGCAGCTCGAGCGTCGTCACCCCGATGCGCCGCAGGTGGGCGATGGTGCTCGGGTGCGCGATGCCGGCGTACGTCCCGCGCAGGTGCTCCGGCACCTCCGGGTTGGCGGCGGTCAGGGTGCGGACGTTCGCCTCGTACACGACGACACGGTCGCGCGGGACGACCGGCTTGCCGACGTCGCCCCAGTCGAACGACTCGTCGACGACGACGCCCGTCCACCGCGATCCGCCGTCGGTCGCGTCCACCGGCTCGATCCCACGCGCCGCCGGGTCGAGCAGGGGCCGCGTCGGGTCGAAGTCGTGCCGCGGCCCCTCCGGCCCGTCCACGAGCAGGTGGTAGCGGTCCCCGGGGCGCACGTCCGGGGTGCGGACCGTCCAGCGGTCGGAGTCCGCGTCGCGCTCCAGGCGGTGCTCGGTGGTCCGGCCGTCGTCGGCGGACCGGACGACCAGCGTCACCGTGGTCGCCGTGGCCGAGCGCACCGTGAACCGGGGGTCGCCGTCGCCGAGGCGGAAGCCGGGGGTCTCGTCGGTCGCGGTGCGGGGCATGACGACAGGGTACGAGGACCCGCGGCTATCCTGGGAACGCACGACGACGGAGGTGCAGTCATGTCGGTCTACCTCGACCACGCCGCGACGACGCCGATCCTGCCCGAGGCGCTCGCCGCCCTCACCCGGGCGCTCGCGACCGTCGGGAACCCGTCGTCCGTCCACAGCGCCGGGCAGCACGCCAAGATGCTCCTCGAGGACGGGCGCGTCGCGGTCGCCCGTTCGCTCGACGCCGAGCCGGTCGAGGTCGTCTTCACCTCGGGCGGGACCGAGAGCATCAACCTCGCCGTGAAGGGCCTGTTCTGGGCACGGCAGCGGGACCGTGCCCGACCGCGCATCGTGGTCCCGGCGGGGGAGCACCACGCGACCGTCGACACGGTCGAGTGGCTCGAACGCCACGAGGGCGCGGTCGTCGACGTGGTCCCGCTGGACGCGCAGGGTCGCGTGGACCTCGCCGGCCTGGAGGCGCGGCTCGCCGACGCCTCGGACGTCGCCCTGGTCACGTTCCTCTGGGCCAACAACGAGGTCGGCACGATCCAGCCGGTCGAGCGGATCGTCGCGCTCGCGCACGCTGCCGGCGTGCCCGTGCACAGCGACGCCGTCGCCGCGTACGGGCAGGTCCCGGTGTCCTTCGCCGCGTCCGGCCTCGACGCCCTCAGCGTGTCCGCGCACAAGATCGGCGGACCGGTCGGCATCGGCGCGCTCGTGCTCGGCCGACGCACCACGGTCGAGCCGCTCCTGCACGGCGGGGGCCAGCAGCGCCAGGTGCGCAGCGGCACGCAGGACGCCCCGGCGGCCGCGGCGTTCGGCGTCGCGGCGTCCGCCGGGCTGCACGACCGCTCGGCGCTCCGCGACCGGCTCGTCGCGGGTGTGGCCGGTGCCGTGCCGTCCGCCGTGCTCATGGGGGACCCGGTCGACCGGGTCCCCGGCAACGCGCACTTCACGTTCCCGGGGTGCGAGGGCGACTCGCTGCTGTTCCTGCTCGACGCCGCCGGCGTCGCGGTGTCGACCGGTTCGGCGTGCCAGGCCGGCGTGCCCGAGGTCTCGCACGTGCTCCTGGCGATGGGGCTGTCCGAGGAGGACGCCCGCGGGGCGCTCCGGATCACGCTCGGCCACACCTCGACGGCAGCCGACGTCGACGCGTTCGTGGCCGCACTGCCGGACGCGGTCGCCCGGGCCGGCGCAGCCGGCATGGCGTCACGGGCGCCCCTGCTCGGACGCTGACACGACCGGCTCGGCCGGTCCTCCACAGCCGCGACGAGGCGGACGGCACTCCACGTCGCAGGGGTGGGCGGGCCTCCCGGCCGGTGGGCACCGGTAGGATCGGTGACCATGGTCGAACTTGACTTCACCGAGCAGCTGTCCGCCCTCCGCGAGACCTTCGGCAACATCCGCTCGGTGGTCGACGTCGACCGGCTGCAGCGCGAGATCGCCGAACTCAGCGAGCAGGCGGGAGCCCAGGACCTCTGGGACGACGTCGAGCACGCGCAGGAGGTGACGAGCGCCCTCTCCCACAAGCAGGCGGAACTGCGCCGGATCACCGACACCGAGCGTCGCATCGACGATCTCGAGGTCCTGGTCGAGATGGCGAACGAGGGCGACGACCAGGAGTCGGCGGACGAGGCCGCTGCCGAGCTCAAGGCGATCCAGAAGACCATGGGCGACCTCGAGGTGCAGACGCTCCTCGACGGCGAGTACGACGACCGCCCGGCCGTCATCACCATCCGCGCGGGCGCCGGTGGTGTCGACGCCGCCGACTTCGCCGAGATGCTCATGCGCATGTACCTGCGCTACGCCGAGCAGCACGGCTACAAGACGACCGTCATGGACACGTCCTACGCAGAAGAGGCGGGCATCAAGTCCGCCACCTTCGAGGTCGACGCGCCGCACGCCTTCGGCACGCTGTCGGTCGAGGCCGGCACGCACCGCCTGGTCCGGATGTCGCCGTTCGGCGCCGCGGGGAAGCGGCAGACGTCGTTCGCCGCGGTCGAGGTGATCCCGCTCATGCCGGAGACCGCCGTCATCGACATCCCGGAGAACGACATCCGCGTCGACGTGTTCCGGTCGTCCGGCCCGGGTGGCCAGTCCGTCAACACGACCGACTCCGCCGTCCGTCTGACCCACCTGCCGACCGGCACCGTCGTGTCGATGCAGAACGAGAAGTCGCAGATCCAGAACCGCGCCGCCGCCATGCGCGTGCTCCAGTCGCGCCTGCTGCTCCTGAAGAAGGAGGAGGAGAACGCGAAGAAGAAGGAGCTCGCCGGCAACATCACGGCGAGCTGGGGCGACCAGATCCGCTCGTACGTCCTCGCGCCGTACCAGATGGTGAAGGACCTGCGCAGCGAGCACGAGGTGAACAACCCCTCAGCCGTGTTCGACGGCGACCTGGACGGCTTCATCAACGCGGGCATCCGGTGGCGCAAGCAGGGCGACGACTCCTGAGCGCCGTCGCGGGGAGCGCCGAGCCGCGCGCCTCGGTTGACTTCCGGTCGCCCCGACCTACCCTGATCCGGTCATGATCAAATTCGACCAGGTCACCAAGGTCTACTCGGGCAACCCGAGTCCTGCGCTCGACGACCTCTCCCTCGAGATCCTCAAGGGTGAGTTCGTCTTCCTCGTCGGCGCCTCCGGCTCCGGCAAGTCGAGCTTCCTGCGCCTCGTGCTCAAGGAGGAGAAGCCCTCGCGTGGGCAGATCCACGTGCTCGGGCAGCGGCTGGGCGCCCTGTCGTCGCGCAAGGTCCCCTACTTCCGCCGCAACCTCGGCGTGGTCTTCCAGGACTTCCGGCTCCTGCCGAACAAGAACGTGTTCGACAACGTCGCGTTCTCGCTCCAGGTGATCGGCAAGAGCAAGGGCTTCATCAGCGAGGCCGTGACCGACGTGCTCAAGCTCGTCGGTCTCGCCGGCAAGGCCACGCGCATGCCGCACGAGCTGTCCGGTGGTGAGCAGCAGCGCGTCGCCATCGCGCGCGCCGTCGTCAACAAGCCGGCGATCCTGCTGGCGGACGAGCCCACGGGCAACCTGGACCCGACCACCTCGGCCGGCATCATGGCGCTCCTCGAACGCATCAACCAGGGAGGCACCACCGTGCTCATGGCGACGCACGACGCCAGCATCGTGAACCAGATGCAGCGTCGGGTCATCGAGCTCTCGAACGGCGCCGTCCTCCGCGACGAGCAGTCGGCCGGCTACCAGACGCAGGCGCTGCCGATCCAGCACAGCACCGGCGTCTCGAACACCACCGGCATCCAGACCATCCCGGGACTCATCCGATGAGGCTCGGACTCGTCATGGCCGAGGTCGGCTCGGGCCTGCGCCGCAACGTGTCGATGGTCGTCTCGGTCGTCCTCGTCACCTTCATCTCGCTGACCTTCGTCGGCACCGCGATCCTGCTGCAGATGCAGATCAACCAGATGAAGGGCTACTGGTACGACCGTGCACAGGTCGCCGTCTACCTCTGCACCGACACCGACACCACGGGCAACTGCACCGGAGCGAAGGCCACCGAGGACCAGCGCGAGCAGGTCCAGGAGCAGCTGACGTCCTCGACGCTCAAGCCGTACATCGAGAAGACCTACTACGAGGACCAGGGTCAGGCGTACGACCGGTTCAAGCAGCAGTTCAAGGACTCGCCCGCGACCGAGTTCGTCAAGCCCGAGTACCTCAACGAGACCTTCTGGGTGAACCTGAAGAACCCGTCGCAGGCCGACGTGCTCGTGGAGAGCCTGTCGAAGGTCGCCGGGGTGCAGAGCGTCGTCGACCAACGTGGCTACCTGCAGCCGATCTTCAACCTGCTGAACGCCTCGTCGTACACGGCGATCGGCATCGCGTCGCTCATGCTCGTGGCGGCCGTCCTGCTCATCGCGACCACCATCCGCCTGTCCGCGTTCAGTCGACGGCGCGAGCTCGGCATCATGCGGCTCGTCGGGGCGTCGAACCGGTTCATCCAGACACCCTTCGTGCTCGAGGGCGTGATCGCCGCGGCGATCGGTGCGGTGCTGGCCGGTGGCGCGATCGTGGCGGTCGTCTGGTTCTTCGTCCGGAACTACCTGGCACAGCGCTTCTCCGGGACGGCGTTCATCGGCATGGGGGACGCGGCCGTCGTGGTCCCCGCGGTGATCGTCATCGGTGTGCTGTTGGCCGGACTGTCGGCGTTCATCGCCATCCGCCGGTACCTGCGCGTCTGAGCGGACACGACGACTGCGGCGCGCCGGGAAGGTGCGCCGCGGTCGTCGTGTTCACTAGGCTGTAGGGCTGCGCAGCAGCACCGGGTCCGCCCGGGGACGAAGGGATGCACCATGGCGAAGGAACGCGGCGAGAAGACCGTGGCGACCAACCGTCGCGCGCGCCACGACTACCTCATCGAGGACACGTACGAGGCGGGCATGGTGCTCTCGGGCACCGAGGTGAAGTCCCTCCGCGAGGGTCGCGCGTCGCTCGTGGACGGCTACGCCTTCATCGACGCCGGTGAGGCCTGGCTCGACGCGGTCCACATCCCCGAGTACACCGAGGGGACGTGGAACAACCACGCGCCGCGGCGGAAGCGCAAGCTCCTGCTGCACAAGCAGCAGATCGTGAAGATCTCGCACAAGACGGCCCAGGGCGGCTACACGCTCGTGCCGATGAAGATCTACTTCCACGACGGTCGCGCCAAGGTCGAGATCGCGGTCGCCAAGGGCAAGCGCGAGTTCGACAAGCGCCAGGCGCTGCGGGAGAAGACCGACAAGCGCGAGGCCGAACGCGCCATGCGGTCCCGCAACCGCATGGGTGAGTGAACCTGCCGGGGTGAGCCCACGGCGAACGGTGCTGGCATCGTCCAGCACACCCCGCTAGGCTGGGGTACTGCTCCTCACGGAGCGTTGGCAACTCAACAGCGTGACAGCGGTTCGCACGTCCGGCCCGTACGGGGATGATCGGTTTCGACATTGCCTGTGTGCCGACGGGAAGCGGGCCGAGGATCCACGGTCATCTCGTGAACGATCCGTGGAAAACAACAAGTGCCAATTCCAAGCGCACTGACTTCGCTCTCGCTGCGTAAGCAGCCCAGCACATGAAGTCCGTCGGCCAGGTGATCGTCTTCTAACCTGAGTTCCGGCGTCATCCAGAGGACTTGCTGCACGGTTGCGCCTCAGGGCCGTGCGGGACTTGCACTGAGACTGGGCCCGTCGTCCTAGAAGCCGGTAGCAAAGGACGGGGCCGAGCAGAACGCATCATCCGGATACGCCCGTAGAAGACGTCGAATTGCAGCGATGGACGGGGGTTCGATTCCCCCCATCTCCACCATCGCCGGTCGTCGTACCGCTGTCACGCTGGTCCCCGCGGATCGCTCCGCCGACACGCCCCGCCGCCGTCCTCCCGGACGTCGGCGGGGCGTTCGTCGTCCGCTGCCCAGATCGTTCGTCGTTCTCCGGGGCGCGGGGACTACCGTCCGGTGCAGACTCGGGGTGAGCCCGCGTCGATCCCGAACGGAAGGCGCACGCGTGGTGCAGGAGATCGCGATCAGGGTCCGTCTGCGAGAGCAGGACCGTCTGGGGCTCGCGGAGTACGAGCGGATGGTCGGGTCCGTGGCGACCGTCGCGGCCCTGGTGGCGTGGCTGCCGACGCCCGAGGCTCGCTTGGTGGTGCGCGGGCGGACGGCCGAACCGGTCCGGCTCGAGACCGTCTCGTACGGCGACGTCTTCGAGATGCTCGTCGTGCTCGACCAGCGCTCCGCCGATGTGGAGCGGGCCGCCGCGGCCGTCACGGCACTCGTCTCCTCGGTGCGCGACGAACCCGTGGACGACGCCGTCGCCGGCACCGCGGGTGCGCTCGACCGTCTCGACCGGTCGGCGCCGCGCGGTCGGTCGACGGTCGAGCGGTCGCTCCGTGCCTTCCTCGAGGGGGCGCGCGCCGACGTCGCCGCCCGCAGGACCACCACCGCCGTCCGCGCGGCCCAGGCGTTGCTGCGGCTCGCCGAGGACGGTGCCGAGCTCGTCGTCGAGCGGATCGAGGACGCCCTGGCTCCCGTCGTCGAGGAGCAGCCGGTCGACGTGCTCACGGACACCGGCAGCGCCGTCGTCGTCGAGCCCGAGGGTGCGTTGGCGCCGTCGGGTGTGCGTGCCGATCCGCCCGCCGACGACGAGCGGTCCGACGTGCAGCAGCCCGCGCAGCACGGGGACGAGAGCTCCGACGGCAAGAAGAAGTCCGTCGGCAAGAAAGCCGACAAGAAGAAGTCCGACGGCAAGAAGAAGTCCGACAGCGAGAAGTCTGACAAGACGAAGTCCGACGGCAAGAAGAAGGCCGACGGCAAGAAGAAGTCCGACGGCAAGAAGAAGTCCGACAAGAAGAAGTCCGGCGGCAAGCAGCCCGGCCCGAAGCCGTCCGGCAAGGCCTGACGGACGACGGTCCGCACGACGCAACCTCGGCGCCTCCGCGCAGCGGTACTCCGCTGCGAGGAACCACCGATGTTGCGTTCCGCGGAAGGCGTCAGAAGTCGAACAGGTTCGCCCGCAGGCCGCCGTCGCCGTACTCCCGCCGGAGCAGCCCCCGGCGACGGAGCGCCGGCACAAGGTCGCTCGTCATCCGGTACACCTGCGCGGGGTGCAGGTCACCGGACAGGATGAATCCGTCGTTGTCGGCGTCCGAGCCGAGCTCCTCGACGAAGTCCGCGAACTCCTCCGCCGTGCCGACGAACCCCTCGTGCGCGCTGATCCGTCCGAGCCGGGCCTTCCGGGTGAGGAGCTCGCGGAGCGGCGCGTCGGGGGTGTCCCCGACGAGGCCGCGGACCGTTCCCGCGGACACGTGGTCGCCGAACGTGCCGGCCGGGATCGGGGCGTCCAGGTCGAGGGCGAGCAGGTCCGTCTCGGAGTCGCTCGACCACGCGATCGCCGCGGCGCGGAGGTCGGCGTCGGACGGGTGGCGTGACGCGTCGACGATCCGCTCGGCCTCGTCGACCGAGGTCACCACGACCGGCTTGAGGACGAACAGCACCCGCACGTCGTCGGCACCGCGACCCGCGTCCGCTGCTGCGGTCAGCACCCTCGACCGGTACTCCCGCACTGCCGCGGCCGTGAGCGGCGCCAGGGCGAGTTGCACGTCCGAGTGCGTGCCGGCGAACCCGAGCCCGCGGCCGGACCCACCGGGGGAGACCACCACGGGGTCCGTGTCGAGCGGCAGGGCGTTGAGCGGCCCGTCCGCCGTGAAGTACGCGCCCTCGTGGTGGAACGCGTCGAGGGCACGGCCGTCGGCGAAGTGCCAGTCGGTGGGGTCGCCGACGTACCCGTCGCCCCACGAGTGCCAGAGTCGGCGCAGCAGGGTGATCCACTCTTCGGCGCGGTCGTAGGCGGCGTCGTGCGGGAGCGGCGCTGCGCCGACGTGCCGAGCGCTGCCCGTGTCGGTGACGACGTTGAGCCCGAACCGGTCCGAGGACAGGTGCGCGAGGGTCGCTGCCTGCCGTGCCGCGAGGTACGGTGGCGTGATGCCGGCGTTCACGGTCGGAGCGATCCCGATGTGCTCCGTCGCGGCGAAGAGGTACGGCGCGAGGAGCAACGGGTCGTGCTTCGGCCCGCCGTAGGCCTGGCGGATGCGCAGGTCGAGCGTCGCGGGGTTGCCGAGCGAGATGGCGTCCTCGCAGATCACGAGGTCCATCCCCGCCTGCTCGAGCGCGCGGACGGACTGCTGGTACAGGTCCGGCTTCGTCCAGTCGTGGCCCCAGTCCCAGTCCGACCGTCCCCATGCCTGCGGGCCGAACCCGCGTGAGAAGAAGTACCCGAGGTGCTGCAGCTCGGCCATGCTCAGACCTCCGCGGCGACGACGTGGCCCTGCGGGGCGGTGTGTGCGAGCGTGGCGACGTCCGAGGCGGGGGCGGGGCGCGCCTCCAGGCCGGTGACGGCGCGCACCGCGGCGAGGCCGCGCTCCACGTCGCGGAGCAGGTCGGCGACGTCCTCGATGCCGATCGACAGGCGGACCAGACCGTCGCCGATCCCGAGGTCCGCCCGTTCGGCCGCGGTGCGGCCGGCGTGCGTCGTGGTGGCCGGGTGCAGCACGAGGGAGCGGACGTCGCCCAGGTGGGTCATCCGGCTGAACAGCTCGACCGCGTCGATGAAGGCGCGCGCGGCGGGCTCGCCGCCGGCCAGCGTGAACGCGAACACCGACCCGGCACCACGGGGCAGGTAGCGCCGGGCGAGGTCGTGGTACGGACTGGAGGCGAGACCCGCGTGGTCGACGCTCGTCACCTCCGGCTGCTGCTCCAGGAACGACGCCACGGTCAGCGCGTTCGCGCTGTGCCGCTCGACGCGCAGCGACAGGGTCTCGATGCCCTGGCGGAGCAGGAACGCGTTGAACGGCGACGGTGACGGTCCGAGGCGCGACGCGACGACGTCACGCGCGTACACCGCGTAGGCCCGGACGCCGTACCGCTCGACGTGGCTCTGCCCACCGAGTGCGCGGTCCGGTGCGGTCAGGTGCGCGAACCGCTCCGGGTGCCGCGACCAGTCGAAGCGACCGCCGTCCACGACGAGCCCGCCGAGGCCCGCGCCGTGTCCCGACAGGAACTTCGACGCGGAGTGCACGACGATGTCCGCACCGTGCTCGACGGGGCGGACGAGGTACGGCGTCGCGAGGGTGTTGTCGACGACGAGCGGCACGCCCGCCCGGTGCGCGGTGTCCGCGACGCCGGTGATGTCGAGGACGTCGTTCTTCGGGTTCGGGATCGTCTCGGCGAAGAACAGCTTCGTGTTCGGCCGGACCGCGCGGGCCCACTCGTCGAGGTCGCGCTGGTCCGCGACGAAGTCGACCTCGATGCCGAGCCGGGCGAGGTTCTGCAGCAGCAGGCCCTTGGTGCCCTCGTAGATGCTGCGGGCGCTCACCACGTGGTCGCCCGCCTGCAGGATCCCGAGGAGCGCGACCGTCACTGCCGCCTGCCCGCTCCCGACGAGGATCGCCTCCGGGCTCCGCTCGAGCAGGGCCACGCGGCGCTCGACGTCGGCGTTCGTCGGGTTGCCCAGCCGGGTGTACGTGTAGCCGTCGTCGGTGCCGGCGAAGCGGTCGCGGGCCTGGTCGAAGTCGTCGAAGAGGAAGCCGGACGACATGTGGACCGCGGGCACCCGTGCGCCGTGCGCGGTGTCCGGCAGGAACCCGCCGTGCACCTGTTCGGTGGCGAAGCCGTGGTCGTCGTCCGTCATGGGCCCTCCCGGTGTCCTCGGTCGTGCGGGTACTCTCGCACCCCGGACGGCGCCGCGCGGCTGTGCGGCGTCCGGTTACGCCGGAGGACCTCGGCGTCAGACCAGCGCACGCACCCCGGCGACCACGGTGTCCCAGGTCGCGAGCAGGGGCTCACGGGCGAGCCACACCACCACGCCGTTGACGGCGACGAACAGCACGAACCACAGCGCCGCCGGCACGCGCATCTCGGCGGCCGCGATGTGGAAGTCGGTCTGCACGCGCGCACCCGTGGCGATCCAGCGCGCGACGTGCACGAGCGACCGGAGCCCGTCGACGACGAACGCCGCACCCACCGCGGCGACGACGAGCACGGTCGCCTCGGACGGCCGGAGGGCCACCCACAGGGCGAGCGCGTCGAAGCCGACCACCACGAGCAGGCCGAACCAGTTCCGGACGAACGCCAGGGCGACGAGCCCGACGACCGCGAGGACGACGACCGGTAGCCATCGCGACCCGTGCAGCACCCCCGTCACGAGCAGGACGCCGGCCCACAGCGGTGCGCTGTACCCGGCGAACAGGTTGAGGACCCGGACGAGCCAGCGGACGCCGCCCGGCACGCGGCCGAGACGGACCCAGGCCTCGCCCGAGCCGTCGGGGTGGAGGTCGATGCGCTCGATGCGACCGCCGAACGGCACGACGACGACGCAGTGGCCGACCTCGTGCACGATGGTCGCCGCGATCCGGGCGACCCTGCCGAGCACCGGCACGAACGGCAGGACGGCGCCGACCAGGACGGCGACGAACACGAGGGACGGGGCTGCTGCGCTCAAGGCACCAGGATCGCAGTCCACGACGAGAGGTGTCTGGGCGTGCCCGCCGACCCCGCGGCCCTCAGGTGACGGCGTCCACGACCGCGAGCACCACCACGACCACGGTGGCCACGACGGCGAGGACGGCGAGCACGGCGAGGAACACCGTGAGCCGGTTGGTGTGCGTGTGCCTGGCTATTCGACCGTCACCCACTTCGCGAGGTTCCGTGGCTTGTCGACGTCGCACCCGAGCTGCAGCGCGAGCTCGCGGGCGAGCATCTGGAGCGGGACGACGGCCTCGATCGGTCCCCACGGGGCGACCGCACGGCCCCAGGCGAGGTCGGTCGCATCGGCGCGGCGCGGGAGTGCGGGGACGTCGGTGCCCTCGCCACCGACGGTGACGACGAACGCGCCGCGCGCCCGGACCTCGGCGACCGCCCACTGGAGCCGGGGGTCACCGTGGTCGACCACGATGACCGGCGTGCCCTCGTCGACGAGCGCGAGGGGACCGTGCTTGAGCTCGCCGGCCGGGTACGCCTCGGCCCAGCGGTAGCTCAGCACCTCGAGCTTCAGGGCACCCTCCGCCGCGTACGGCAGGCCGGACCCGCGCCCGAGGAACAGGAAGCCGGGGGCGTCCCGGAGGGTGGCCGCGAGCAGCGGCACACGGTCCTTCGCGACGGCCGCCGCAGCGGCCATCCGCTCCGGCAGCTCCGCCAGGTCGTCGACGAGTGCGGCGGCACGGCTGGTGTCGAGCCGCCCGGAGGCGACGAGGGCGGACACGACCGCCGTGACGCCGACCAGGACCTGGGCGGTGAAGGTCTTCGTCGCGGCCACGCCGACCTCGGGCCCGGCGTGGCAGTCGAGCACGGCGTCGGCGCGCCGGGCGAGGGACGAGTGCAGGTTGTTCGTGAGCGCGAGGACCGGGTGCCGGTCGTCGAGCCGGTCGAGTGCGCGGAGCACGTCGGCGGTCTCGCCGGACTGGCTGATCGCGACGACGAGCGTCCCCGGCGTGAGCACGACGTGGTCGACCTCGCTCGCCACGACGATGTCGGTCGGGATCTTCCCGAGCGTCCGGAGTGCTCCCGCGATGACCTGCCCGGCGTGCAGCGACGACCCGCACGCCACGACGGCCAGGCGCTCGAACGGCGGCAGGCCGAGCCCGACCCACGTGCTGCCGTCCGCGATGCGGTGCCGGACGCGGTCGAGCAGCGCCGCGACGACCTCGGGCTGCTCGTCGATCTCCTTCGCCATGTGGTCCGGGTGGTCGCCGAGGTCGAACGCGGTCGGTGCGAACGGTGCGGCGGTCGGGAACGGCACCGGCACCGCGACCCCGTTCGACGACCAGTTCCAGGCCTCGCCGAGCTCCACCACGTCGCCGTCACGGAGCGGCACGAACGTCTCGCACCACTCGGCGATGGCGCCGACGTCGCTCGACACGAAGTCGCCGCGCTCCGACCGTGCCACGACGAGGGGGGAGCGGTCCGCCGCGGCGACCATGCGACCGTCGCGGGCGTCGAGCACGACGATCGCCCACGAGCCCTCGAGCTGCGCGAGGGCGATGTGCACGGCGAGCACGAGGTCGGGGTCCACCCGCAGCGCCCGCTCCACCAGGTGCGCGACGACCTCCGAGTCGACGTCGGACCGGAAGACGTGCCCCTGCCGTTCGAGGGTCGTGCGGAGCTGCGCAGCGTTGTCGATCGTCCCGTTGTGGACGATGCTGATCCGCTCGGCGCAGTCGGCGTGCGGATGCGCGTTCTCCTCGCGCACGGCGCCGTCGGTGGCCCAGCGCGTATGCCCGATGCCGACCCCGGTGCGGGCGTCCTGCACGGGGGCGGTGTGGGGCTGTGACCGCACCAGGGAGCGGAGGTCGCCGACACGCGACACCGATCGCGTCGTCTCGAGCGCCCCGGAGACGGTGCGGACCGCGATGCCGACGGAGTCGTACCCGCGGTACTCCAGCCGCTCGAGGCCGTCGAGCAGGAAGGGGGTCGCGTCGTCGCTGACACGGGCCGCGATGATGCCGCACATCTGGTGTCCGTTCGGGTGGGGGGACCGCGACGGCGGTCCGCGGGACGGCACCGACCGCCGTCGGGTCTGCCGCGGGTCCGGGGCCGTCGGCCTGGCCGGAGCCCGTCCGCGGATCAGGCGGGGACGGACACCAGGGGTCGACGGTTCGGGTACCGGACGTCGGGAGTGCGGGCTGGCCCTCCGGGGAGGGAACGGCGGTCGGTGCAGGAGAAGCCTCACCCGGCGGCACCGTCGCGACAACACCCGTCGACCGCTCTTGCGGTTCACCGCGTCCGCGGGGCGACGCGGTGCCGGACGGTGCGGTGTCCCGCAAGCCGCACCGGGGGCGGACGCGACCGGACGACGGAACGGGAGGCCCGGTGCCAGCTGGCACCGAGCCTCCCGTTCCGTGATCCGGGTCGCGTCCGCGATCAGGTGAGCAGCGCCACCAGGTGCGATCGGGAGCGCGCGCCCACCTTGCGGTAGATCTGCGTGAGCCGGAGCTCGACCGTCCGCTGTGACATGAACAGCGACGAGGCGATCTCGCGGTTGCGGTAGCCCTCGGTCACCTTCTGCACCACGGCCCGCTCCTCGGCGGTCAGCGACGTGAGCACCGCGGACGCGTCCGGAGCGCTGCGCGGCGTCCCCGGGACCGGTGCGGACAGCGTCGGGCCGGAGCGCAGCGAGGTCGACAAGCCGAAGGACGGCATGGCGGCCGGCGCGGCGGGCGTCGCCAGGGGACGTCGGAGCCCCGCGGCCTCGTACGCGGCCGCCGCTGCGGCACCCAGGCGCGGACGCTCGGCGGCCGTGCCGACGACCGCCAGGGCCGCCAGGGTGCGAGCGCGCTCGTACTGCGAGTCGTGCGGCTGGAACAGCTCCAGCGCACGACGACGCGCCGACTCGCGGGTCGTGTCGTCCGACACGAGCGCGAGGCTCCGGGCGAGCACGATGGCCCCCCAGCGCGACGGGCGGGCGTGGTGGTCGGCCGCGAGCCGGGCCGTCGCCGCGCGGGCGTCGTCGATCCGACCGGTGCGGACGTAGCCCTCGACGAGGTCCCCGAGGTGCCGGAGCACCGCCGGGTTCCGCAGGGAGCGACCGACGGCGTCCGCCGCCTCGAGCGCCACGACGGCGTCCTCGACGCGACCCTCGAGCAGCAGGACCCGACCACGCAGCGCGTGCAGCTTCGCGGTCGTGCCCCAGAGGAGCGCGGTCGAGCGGAGCGCCAGGCAGCGGTCGATGACCTCGAGGGCCTCGAACGACCGTCCCTCGGCGAAGTGCCGCCACGCGATCGCCACGGCACGCGACGGCTCACGGAGCCGCTGGGCCGATCCGGCGCCGGCCTCCCACGCGTCCACCGCGCGGAGGGCCTGCCGGAAGTTGCCGGCACGCAGTTCGTTCTCGGCCGTCAGGTAGCGCGCACCCTCGGCCCAGACCGCCTGCGTCTCCTGGCTGCGCG
>Ga0308156_1001237_pt1 | contig 32825 bp, 24 predicted proteins | sample PhyAR2_FD_201041 | JGI IMG/M metagenome (GOLD analysis project Ga0308156, IMG submission 201041) | Phyllosphere microbial communities from UC Gill Tract Community Farm, Albany, California, United States - DLSL A.R2 | ecosystem: Host-associated > Plants > Phyllosphere > Unclassified | place: USA... | reverse complement strand
TTTGATGCCCGCTGGCAGGCGCTGGATCTTGATGATAACTGGCTGCCCGTGCCGCTGCATCCGTGGCAGTGGCAACAAAAGATTGCTGTCCATTTCCTGGCGCAACTCGCGCGCGGCGAAATGGTTGCGCTGGGCGAGTTTGGCGACGAGTACCTGGCGCAACAATCGTTGCGTACCCTCACCAATGCCAGCCGCCGTGTGCCGTTTGACATCAAGCTGCCGCTGACCATTTACAACACCTCCTGCTATCGCGGTATTCCGGGTAAGTACATTGCCGCTGGCCCGCTGGCCTCACGCTGGTTACAGCAGCAGTTCGCCAGCGATGCCACGCTTATTCGCTGTGGCGCGCAGGTGCTTGGCGAGCCCGCGGCCGGGTATCTTTCCCACCCGGGTTACGCCGCGCTGCCGAAAGCGCCTTACCGCTATCAGGAGATGCTGGGGGTTATCTGGCGCGAAAATCCGTCCTGTTATCTTCAGCAGGGTGAAGAAGCGGTGCTGATGGCTGCGTTGATGGAGAGCGATAACGCCGGACGCCCCTTGATTGACGCATGGATCGCCCAATCCGGTTTGACCGCTGAAGCCTGGCTGGAAAAGCTCTTTGACGCGACGGTCATCCCCTTCTATCACCTGCTCTGCCGCTACGGCGTGGCGCTTATCGCCCACGGCCAGAACGTGACGCTGGTGATGAAAGACGCCATCCCGCAACGCATCCTGCTGAAAGATTTCCAGGGGGACATGCGCCTGGTGGATGAAGATTTCCCGCAGGCAGCAAGCCTGCCTGAACAGGTGAAGTCCGTCACGGCGCGCCTGAGTGCGGATTACATCATTCACGATCTGCAAACCGGTAATTTTGTCACGGTGCTGCGGTTTATTTCACGCCTTACCCTGCAAAGCGGCGTCAGCGAAACCCGTTTCTACCAGATCCTGGCCGAGGTATTGCGCCGCTATATGGCCGCGCATCCCGATCTCGCCGAACGCTTTGCGAAGTTTGATCTGTTTAAGCCGCAAATTATTCGCGTGATCCTCAACCCGGTCAAACTGACCTTCTCCGAACACGACGGCGGCAGCCGCATGTTGCCGAACTATGTCACCGATCTTGATAACCCTCTTTTTCTGGTCTCCCAGGAGTCAGCGCAATGAAAACGTATGATTTCATCGGCATTGGTATTGGCCCGTTTAACCTCAGCATCGCCGCACTGGCTGAAGGACTGGACGGTTTTAGTTCGCTGTTTCTTGAACGTAAGCCGCATTTCTCCTGGCACCCTGGCATGATGGTGCCGGACTGCCATATGCAAACCAGCTTCCTGAAAGATCTGGTGAGCGCCGTGGAGCCCACCAATCGCCACAGTTTTCTTAACTATCTGGTGCAGCGTAAAAAGTTCTATCGTTTTCTGACCACCGAGCAGCGTACGGTCTCTCGCGAAGAGTTTGCCGATTACCTGTGCTGGGCCGCGGAAAACCTCACCAACCTGTCCTTCAGCCAGCAGGTACAGCAGGTCAGTTTTGATGAAAAAAACGGTCTGTTTGACGTGGTGACTCAGCGCGATCGCTTCCTGGCGCGTCACGTCTGCGTGGGAATAGGCAAACAGATTAACCTGCCTGACTGCGCTCCGGCGCAGGATGACAGCTGCTTCCACGCCAGCGAGATGATGCTGCGCACGCCGGACTTAGCGGGCAAGCGCGTCACCGTCGTCGGCGGGGGTCAGAGTGGTGCAGATCTGTTTCTGAATATCTTCCGCGGGGAGTGGGGTCAGCCACTGAGCCTGAACTGGGTTTCCCGACGCAACAATTATAACGCGCTGGATGAAGCGGCTTTCGCCAACGAGTATTTCACACCGGAATATGTAGACAGCTTCTCCACGCTTGGCGAAGAGGCGCGTCGTCAGATGCTGCACGAACAGAAGATGACCTCCGACGGCATCACCACGGAGTCTCTGCTGGCGATTTATCGCGCCATGTATCACCGCTTCGAAGTGCTGCGGGAAAAACCGTGGGCACACCTCCTGCCCTCTCGCTCGGTCACCGCGATCGCGCAGCAGGAGAACGGCAAGCGCCTGACGTTACAGCATCACCTTGACGGTGGCCGTGAACAACTTGATACCGACGTGGTGATTTTCGCGACCGGCTATCGCACCGTGCAGCCTGCGTTTCTGGCACCGCTCTCCCATCGCCTGCGTCTGGACGCCGACGAAACCTTCTGCATCAACAATGATTTCACCCTTGAATGGGACGGTCCGCAGAGCAACCGCCTGTTCGCCGTGAATGCCGGGATGCACCGTCTTGGCATTGCCGAACCCCAGCTCAGCCTGATGGCCTGGCGCGCCGCGCGAATTCTGAATCGCGCGCACGACGACGAGCCGTTTGAGCTGGCCACCACCCCTGGCGTGATCCACTGGCGTAGCACTCCCCGCCCGGACAGCAGCCAGGTTTATCAATCTTTAGCAAGAACCACCGAGTACTGACACACACATTCAGGAACTACATAACAATGAAACGTTCTCATCTTTGGGTTTTAAATCCTTGCTTGCTTGCAATGCTTTCTACCTCTGCGTGGGCGGAAGAACAAAAGGAAGAAAATATCGTGGTCTCCGCCAGCCGTGCACACCGCAGCGTGGCCGAGATGGCGCAGACCACGTGGGTTATTGAACGGTCTGAAATTGAGCAGCAGGTTCAGGGCGGAAAGGAGATTAAAGAGGTGCTGGCGCAGTTGATCCCGGGCATGGACGTCAGCAGTCAGGGCCGCACCAACTACGGTATGAACCTGCGCGGTCGTTCCATGATGGTGATGGTGGATGGCGTGCGTCTTAACTCCTCCCGCAGCGACAGCCGCCAGCTCGACTCTATCGATCCGTTCAACATTGACCGTATCGAAGTGATCTCCGGCGCCACGTCCCTCTACGGCGGCGGCAGCACCGGCGGTCTGGTGAACATCGTCACCAAAAAAGGCCAGCCGGATACCGAAGTGGAGTTCCAGACCGGAGCAAAGAGTGGCTTTAACAGCCATAACGATCACGATGAGAACGTATCAGCCGCGGTGAGCGGCGGCAACGACAATGCCTCTGGCCGGCTGTCAGTATCGTATCAGCGCTACGGCGGCTGGTACGACGGCAAAGGCAACGAGGTGATTATTGATAACACCCAGACCGGATTACAGTATTCCGACCGTCTGGATGTGATGGGAACAGGCACCCTCAACATCGACGATCACCAGCAGCTGCAGCTTACGACGCAATACTACAAGAGCGAGTCCGACGGGAAGCATGGCCTGTTCCTCGGGGAAAACTTCTCCGCGGTTACGGGTGATGCCAAAGCCTACAATAAAGGCAACCTCAACTCTGACCGCCTGCCGGGCACAGAGCGGCATCTGATTAACCTGCAGTATTCCAACACCGATTTCTGGGGCCAGGATCTGGTCGCACAGATTTACTATCGTGACGAAAGCCTGACCTACTACCCGTTCCCGACACTGACCAAAGGCGTGGTGAGCAGCATCGGTGCGTCGCAGCAGAAAACCGATTTTTACGGCGGCAAGCTGACGCTGAACAGCAAACCGATGGATGATTTAACGCTGACCTGGGGTGTGGATGCTGACCACGAAACCTTCGACGCCAACCAGCAGTTCTTCAACCTGGACAAAGCGGCAGCAAACGGCGGTATGGATCTGGAGAACGCCTATAACGTGGGCCGTTACCCGGGTTACAGCATTACCAACCTCGCCCCGTTCCTGCAGGCCAGCTACGACATTGATGCCATTACCCTGAGCGGCGGCGTGCGCTATCAGTACACCGAAAATAAGGTGGATGACTTCGTTGGTTATACCCAGCAACAGGCCATCGCCAACGGGAAAGCCACCTCGGCAGACGCGGTTCCGGGCGGGAAAACCAATTACAACAATTTCCTGTTCAACGCCGGGATCCTTGGCCGTCTGACCGAACAGCAGCAGCTGTGGTTTAACTTCTCCCAGGGCTTCGAAATTCCGGACCTGGCGAAGTACTACGGCTCCGGTACTTACCAGCTTGTCGACGGGCACTATCGCCTGCTGAACAGCGTGAACGTGAACGACTCGACGCTCGACGGCATTAAGGTTAACGCGTATGAGCTGGGCTGGCGCTACACCGGCGACAACCTGCGCACGCAGGTTGCGGCGTATTACTCGCTCTCGGACAAAACCATCACCATCAACAAGACGGACATGACCATCAACCTCGAAGACGACAAGCGTCGTATCTACGGGATTGAAGGCCAGGTGGACTATTTCTTCACCGACAGCGACTGGAGCACCGGCGCGAACTTTAACGCCATTAAGTCTGAAACCCGCGAAAACGGCAAATGGGAGAAGCTGACGGTAGACAGCGCCAGCCCGTCGAAAGCCAGCGCCTGGGTCAACTGGGCACCGGGCGACTGGACCCTGCGCGTGCAGAGTACGCAGACCTTTGACGTGTCTGATGCCGACGGTAAGAAGATCGATGGCTATAACACGGTCGACTTCCTGGGCAGCTACGACCTGCCGGTGGGTAAAGTCAGCTTCAGCGTGGAAAACGTGCTGGACAAAGACTACACCACCGCCTGGGGTCAGCGTGCGCCGGGGCTGTATAGCCCAACCTACGGTGCACCAGGTCTGTATACTTATAAAGGCCGTGGCCGTACGTTTGGTCTGAACTACTCCGTACTGTTCTAATCCTGCGCGCCGCCTGCGGGCGGCGCAATTTGCTGTGTAATTTCAGCGCGAATTTGCTATAAAATCAGCGATTTGCTGAAATTGTCGGCAAACGAACGTAAAGTGTGTTTTCCCCCTTTGACAAGACGAACTGAGGTCGATAATATGCGCCTCGTTCACACGATTCCTCTGTAGTTCAGTCGGTAGAACGGCGGACTGTTAATCCGTATGTCACTGGTTCGAGTCCAGTCAGAGGAGCCAAATTTTAGTCTTAAGACATCTCAGTGAGTCTTAAGACGTTTTAAAAACAAGCAGTTAGACTGAACCGGTTGTCCTGATAAGGATTGCCGGTTTTTTGGCATCTGTGTTTTTGGGCTTGCTCGGGGGTCTCACGGTTCGTTGAACGCATGGAGCCCCCCCCGCTATATCACTCACAGATACCGCTATCCGCAATCTCAGACCCACTGACAAACCCTTCAAACTCGGCGACAGTTCAGGACTGTACCTGCTGATCAAGCCTAATGGCTCAAAACTCTGGTATATGAAGTACCGCATTGACGGGAAAGAGAAGAAGCTGGCCTTTGGCCCCTACCCGGATGTTTCCCTGCTTAAGGCGCGCCACTTCCGCGATGCGGCACGCTGTAAAGTGCGTGAAGGAGCCGATCCCGCCGTTGACAAAAAAATCGCACAGCAGAAAAAGAAAAACAGACAGACATTCCGCCAGATCGCCATGAACTGGCATGCCGACCACCGGCGCTGGTCTGCACATTATGCGACGACCATCCAGCGCAGGCTGGAAAGGTATGTGTTTTCGGATCTCGGGGACAAATATATCCATCAAATCGTCACGAAAGATCTGCTGTTTACCCTGCGTAAAGTGGAGAACAAAGGCTTTCTGGAGAAAGCCGCAAGGCTGAAAAACTACGTCACCGAAATCATGCGCTATGCGGTGAAAAAGCAGTTCATCAAATCAAACCCGGCGCTGGATCTGGATGGTGAGTTTACCCCACCGGGGACGCAACATTACCCGGCCCTGCCGCTTGAAAAACTGCCTGAACTGTTATCCCGGACGGATAACTACTCCGGCAGGCTGCTGACACGGTATGCGCTTAAGCTGTCGCTGCTGTTCTTTGTCCGCTCCAGCGAACTGCGCTTTGCCCGCTGGAGTGAGACCGACTGGCGGCAGAAGCTCTGGATAATCCCGGAAGAACGGGAACAGATCGAAAACGTGCTCTTCTCCCATCGTGGCGCAAAGATGAAAACACAGCACATCGTCCCGCTATCCGTTCAGGCGATCGCGATCCTGAAGCAAACTGAAGCGCTCTCCGGGCATCTGACGTTTATTTTCCCCGGCGAATACGACCAGGATAAGTGCATGAGCGACAACACTATCAACAAGGCATTACGTGTGATGGGCTATGACACCAAAAAAGAGGTCTGCGGTCACGGTTTCCGGGCGATGGCATGCAGTGCGCTGAGTGAGTCGCGGCTATGGAGCAAGGAGGCCATTGAAAAACAGATAAGCCATCAGGAAAGTAACAGCGTGGGTGCCGCCTATATCCATAAGGCAGAATATCTGGAAGAGCGGAGCAGCATGATGCAGTGGTGGGCGGATTATCTGAATGTAAACACAGAGCGGTATCTATCGCCTTATCAGTATGCGGGACACGAGAGAGAAGCGTCATAGCACAGACCTCTTTTCAATCGTGTATGTTTGTAGATTTTACGTAATTACCGGATATTGAGGTGTTCAATTCAGAATAAAATGTAATTCAGTTCTGCACCAGACCAATTATCAACCCACTATAATTATGTAAGAATTAACGCTTTTCAGCGCCTCAAAGAGGCCGCTACAAGATTGTATCTTGCGGCGGCTTTTTTAAACTTACTGTTATTTGTACAGTAAAACCTTGCTTCGACAAACCAAGACCAGGAGCCTGAGGATACAGTTATGGAAGCATTGCATCAAAATACTTCATTTCTTCCTGATAGTTTTTAATAAGACAATTATTCATTTCGGCCATTTCTGCATCAGTCCCTTTTGACTCTATAGTTTCCAGCTGGCATTTTTTATTAATCATCTGCCCCCACGAATTTTTCAGATCCAAAATCAAAGACTTACGCTCTATATTGTTATCGATTTGTTCATCAATAGATTTATTCAAATTGTCCAGTGCGGATTTAACTTCTCCTGAACTTTTCTGATTAATGCTCGCCAGTTGATTATTTTCCGTCTCGGAAAATGTGGCAAAACCTGCTGTAGAATATGAAGCAAATAAAATAAGTAATAGACATTTAATTTTCATAAAATCTAACTCTCCTTAAGAATCTATCTTGTGGAACATTTAGCCACTGAGCTCTATTTGATAATATCTGACCGAATGCAGATAGATCCCCAGTGTATGCGTAGCGCTGAATTAAAGAGCGAGCATGAGATGTGTAATCTCCACGATATCTAAGGTCAACAAGTACCTCTTTTATTTTTTCTGGAATATCATTCCATGCCTGTTCCGGAGTGATATTTTGATTCGGATGATATGCCCTGATGGTTGCAGGCTTCTGACATATTCTTTTGACATCGGCTTCTAACCTATTGTAGGTAATAACAAAAAGATCATATTGCTGTTTTCTGGTTATCTCATAACTACTAATGTCATTGTTTGCTGATTCATAACGATTTTGAGCCTCTAAGCCAGACAGACCTTTTGATTCGACAAGCCAGGTATTAAGCGGTTGACTTAATTCAATAGAGTCGAGGTCTGATGTTGGATCATTTTGTTGACCCAGGTCATATCCCCGGCCAATCGTTATTCCTGAAACACCACCCGGCCAGTGAATATGGCGACTGAAATAAGGACTACTGTTATTATCATTTCCTTCAGCATCAAACGTTAACTGCCCTTTAGGTACAGTTAACCATTTTATATCCATATCATCATCACCGGACATTACATATAAGAACTCCAGAGGATGAAAGTGCCATACTGAACGTTGGCTGGCGAACGGCTGAACCTTATCCATCCAGTGCGTGGCATCCAGAAATCCGCCGTTAGCCAGTTTCACAACTGGACTTTCGTCCTTGTCCTTAAATACCGATGACCAGCGTGTATCATCCCGGGTACTGTGCCAGTCGCTGTCATGTTTCACTATCAGCCGTCGCGCATACTCCGGGATATTCATCTGATTCGTATGCAGTGCGTCAAACAAATACTGGTCCTGTGATTTATCAGGGTATGGGCTGGGTGGTCTTCTGTTTTCAGCGTTGTGGATCAGGCTGTCATAAAACATTTTTGCCTGTGAACTTTGTGGCCCTTTTTCGCCATCAAAGTGAGAATCGATGCTTTTCAGGGCATCAGTAACCCAAGGTTCATCCAGCGTGCGGGTAAAATCGGTTGTGGGGGCAGCTTCGATGCAGTGAAAGTTTAACGCGGCTAAATCATGCTGACTGAGCTGCTCCACATCGTCCTGGTGCATCCAGCTGTGTGGGCGGATCTGAAAGTACGTTATCCCGGTTTTATCCGTAAACGGGTACGTGGCATCGCGCGGGATAATTCTTCCGGCATCAGCGCGGGTAATGGCGCTCATCTGCTCAAAGGTACTGTCTTCATTCTCTCCGTTTCGCAGGTACATTGGTCGTTTCAGCTTAAGCTTGATAAACTGTTTGCCGGTTTTAATGCCCTTCACGTTGGCCACAAAATCCGGCACATGCTCATCAAGGCTCAGCAATTCGATATGCGCTTTATAGTCCGTGGTGATTATTTGTGGGTAATTATCTTCATCGGCCAGATCCTGAGCGCCGAGGAATCCGACCGAATCACCCGCCTTAACCGTCACTTTAAGTGGGACAGGTGGCACCACCACATCATCAAACATGCCGTGATTCAGCGCATCGTGCATCCAGTCAGGCAGACACACGTGACATTCACCGTCAGGCTCCAGATATTCAGGACGCATTGAAACCCAGAAGAGCTCCCCGGCGGGTTTACCATCCTGAAGGCGCTGCACCAGGGCGAACGGCTCAGGCTGTCTTTCCATCAAAAACGATATTTGTTGCAGTACTGCGAGCGTATCGCCCTGCATCAGCGTCCTGCGCTGACCGTGTTTGTTTGTCAGTACTTCCGGCACAATTTCGCGGCTGTCGTCATGGCGGGAATATTTACGCATCCGCACACCATGACCTTTCGGCGTAACCCGATAAAGCGGGCGTTCAGGATATTCTGACAAAGGTGCCAGGTGCATATAAAGCTGATACAGCGTCAGCCAGGAGGACTCATCTCGTTCATCAGGCTTGTACACAGATCTGACAAGCACAAAGGTACCGGACTGGCGAAGCGATTGCGCCTGCATGCATTCAATATTCGCGTAGTCCCGGTTCACCCGCCATGCCACCACTTCGCCGTCCATCATGAACTGGAGCGGTACAGACGTTTCCGGTGCATTCTGGCTCAGCACCGATGCCGGAGAGGAGGATGATCCGATATGGATACCGCCGTGCCAGTAACGACTCATGCCAAGTAACCACCAACCGTGGGCATTTTTGCGGATGTCGGTCAGCAATTCGTCATAGTTCTTATACTCCCGCCCGTCGGCCTTCCGTACCGGGTAACGTATGTCCATCGTTTTTCCTTAAGTTAAATCCCTAAAACCCTAATAGTCGCAGGGAGTTAATACGAAGGGGAGTAAAATTTATGCAGATTTTATTACAGGCAGGTAATTATGCGTTTGCAGACGATAACAGATGTTACCGCAACAGCACGTAGGTATTAAGGGTCTTACGAAAGGGAAAAGGCTGAAGGGTAATGGCGCATAAAGGTAACGGCCCTGCCCGAAAAGGCTACAGGGCTGAAGGCCAAAAGACAGGGCTGATGCGGCATTGCGTACTCAGACTGTATCAGGAATCAATTTCGGACAGTCTGCCAACTCAGCCACGTTACCGTCAGGATGTTTCCGCCCCTTGTCTGAGGTGGCGTATGTGATAAAAATACATACGCCACCTCAGACAGGCTTCTCTTTGGGCAACTGCTTCCGTTTACTATGATGGTTCGGCGCGTGGCGATTTCCCTTGAGCTTTATGGCGTTGCGTTTGAAAGCCAGCCGCTAAATCTGATAATCAATCGCCACTTCTTCTGGCTCCATCACCTGACGTTTAATCTCATCTACCGACAGCCCGGCGTTGCAGAGTTCGATAAAGCGCCACACATAGTTGCGCTGCAGTTGTCCACGCTTCAGGCCGAGCCATACGGTATTGGCATCAAAGAGATGACGCGTATCCAGTCGTACCAGGTTCTCCGTCTCGCGTTCACCACCGGACTGTTCCGCCACCAGACCAATGCCCAGCCCCAGCTCGACGTAGGTTTTGATCACATCAGAGTCCTGTGCACTCAGCACCACATCCGGCGTTAAGCCTTTGCGGTTAAAGGCTTCATCAATGCGCGAGCGTCCGGTAATACCCTGCCGGTAGGTAATCAGCGGCCATTTCGCGATATCTTCCAGCGTCAGGGGCGTAACCTGATTCAGCGGATGGTCGACGGGAAGTAACAGACTGTGGTACCAGCGAAACCACGGGAAAGCCACCAGCAGCGGATCGTTGCTCAGGCGTTCACTGGCAATGCCGATATCTGCCCCACCGTTTTGCAACAGCACTTCAATTTCCTGCGGTGTGCCCTGGATAAGCTCCAGACGGACGTCAGGGAAAAGTTCACGGAAGGCTTTAATCACCGGCGGCAGGCTGTAACGCGCCTGGGTGTGGGTGGTGGCGATAGTGAGGACGCCCGAGGCGTCATTGGTAAAGAGATCCGCCAGGCGACGCACATTGCTGGCCTCGTTGAGGATCCGCTCAGCGATGGTCAACAAGGCTTTTCCCGGCTCCGTCATGCCAAGCAGACGCTTGCCGCGACGGATAAAAATCTCTATACCCAGTTCTTCTTCCAGCTCGCGGATATGGCGACTGACGCCGGACTGAGAGGTATAAAGCATATTGGCGACCTCGGTCAGGTTGTAGTCCCGCCTGGCCGCCTCACGGATAATTTTAAGTTGCTGGAAATTCACGATTCACTCCGGCGCATCTGACATAACGCTATTGTTAGAGTCAGCCGACCTGCAGAACAAATAATAAAAACCAGCATCTTATGCTTTTATGGAATATCAACTCACCAGCTGCAGCTCACGGTTCTCCAGAGACGGTTTGCTGACCAGCGACATCAGAATCTCTTTTACCGCCTGCGCCTGAGGTGACAGCGATCCGCGCGCGGACATATTCAGCGACAGCGGTAAGCTCATCGAAGGCGTGGTGATGCGCGCCATCCAGCCGTTGGCTGCGCTGCACAGCGAACGTGCTGCGGATTCTGGCAGAACTGTCACACCCATACCGCTGGCTATAGCGGCGGTTAGCGTGGAGATGGAATCAATTTCACCGATAATTTTTGCCGTCAGGCGGCGCAGGGAGAACGCTTCATCCACACGCACGCGCACCGCGCTGTAGTCACGTGGCAGGAAAAGATTCATTTCTGCTACGGCCGTCAGATCGACGCTCTGCCCCGGACAGTCGCGGGTGCCCACAAGGTAGAGATCTTCTTTCAGCAGCGGCTGGCTGGTGATCCCGGCCACCGGTGAGCGGTCGTACAGCACCGCCATATCCAGCTGGCCGCTAAGAAGTTTGTCATTCAGCACAGAACCGCTGTTCTCATGCAGGTAAACCAGTACTTCTGGCAGCTCTGCGCGGACGGCCTGCAGCAGCGGCATGGTAATAGAGGATGCGGCCGTTCCCGGAGCCAGCCCAATGGATACGTGGCCGCTCAGCGTCTGGCCCACGTTATTCACCGCCAGCTGCGCCTGTTCGCACTGGCGAAGGATGGTGCGCGCATGGGTATAAAGGATTTTGCCTGCTTCCGTTGGCGTCACGCCACGTTTGGTGCGGATCAACAGCTGCTGATCCATCTCGCCTTCCAGAGTAGCCACCTGCTGGCTCAGCGCAGGCTGCGCGATATGCAGCACTTCCGCCGCTTGAGTCAGGCTGCCGATATCGACGATTTTTACGAAGTATTTCAGTCGTCTTAAGTTCATTTTGCCCCCTGTTCGAAATGCTGTGCCGGTACTGGCTTTTCATTGTTGATAGGGTTTTGCAATATGAATGCCAGTTTTACGAAGAGGTCTGATTTGTCGCTAAGCGGCTGAAAATAAGGAAAGCTAATCATAAGCAGCGGTTTTATTACTGAAACAGCAGTTTATGATCTGCCCCATTAGAGGTATGTGCGCACCATTACGGTGCATTCCGGCGTCAAAAACGCCATTTTGCTGATTTTGTCAGCAAACGATCAAAAGGCGTTGATCCACCCTTTGACAAGGCCGGCTGACGTCGATAATATGCGCCCCGTTCACACGATTCCTCTGTAGTTCAGTCGGTAGAACGGCGGACTGTTAATCCGTATGTCACTGGTTCGAGTCCAGTCAGAGGAGCCAAATTTGAAAAGCCTGCTTTTATAGCAGGCTTTTTGCTTTTCTGGGGCAGGTAAAATTGCCCTCAGTTGCCGAGCTTAACCGGCATCCCTGACCGACGTTCCAGTTCCGCGCCCGCCCCCTCGTTGACAAGCTCGGTTCGCAGCGAGGCAGATATCGGCAAAGGCACTTTCCGGGTCGATTCAAATTCCGCCCGGTTCCGTGATAGCGGTTCATGCACCTCAACCCAGCGGCTGCCGTCCGGCTCTGTCGTCACTTTAACGGGCTGATCGATAAGCTGTACACGGGTGCCTACCGGGACGTTATCGAAAAGATATTTAATGTCGTTATTGCGCAGACGAATACAACCCTGGCTCACCCGCAGTCCGATGCCAAAATTGGAGTTTGTCCCGTGAATGGCATACAGCCTGCCAATATAAATCGCATACAGTCCCATTGGGTTATCGGGCCCAGCGGGCACGAATGCAGGCAGCGTTTTCCCCTCTGCCGCATAGGCACGGCGCGTATTCGGCGTAGGAGACCAGGTGGGGCCTTCCTGCTTACGTTCTACCGCCGTGACCCAGTTTCGCGGGGTTTCGCGCCCGGCCTGACCAATGCCGATGGGTAACACTTCAACGGTATTGCTGCCTGGTGGGTAATAGTAGAGGCGCATTTCTGCCGCATTAACGATAATTCCCTCGCGGACGGTGTCAGGCAAAATCAGCTGCTGAGGTATCACCAGTTGCGTACCGGATTTAGGCAAAAAAGGATCCACGCCCGGGTTCGCTTCCAGCATATTGCTCAGACCCTGCCCGTATTGCGCGGCAAACGCTTCGAGCGGTAGCGTATTGTGATCCGGCACGGTAATGGTTTGCGAAGTGCCCACCAGCCGACTGCCTGTCGGCGGTAAAGGATAACTTACCGCCTGAACGCTCTGGCTGATAAGTAATGCAGCAAGACAACTCAACACATTTATACGACACATATTCCCTTCCTCAGTCGCACCTCGATTTGCTAAGCATAGCGTAGCCGCTTTGTATTACCCATCAGGAAATAAAATCAGTTTGCACACGCGCCCTGGCGCGGTAGTCTCATACGTTCCGTTTATATGACGGTGGCTATGTGAGTGACCTTTTCTTATACCAATAATTAGAAATACGTGCAGACAGGACAACTATGGACTCCACTCTCACCTCCACACATCCCAACGAGGAGACACCTTCGCTCAATCGTGCCCGCCGCGCAGCCCTCGGCAGCTTCGCGGGTGCCGTCGTCGACTGGTATGATTTTCTGCTTTACGGCATTACTGCCGCGCTGGTGTTTAACCGCGAATTCTTCCCCCAGATTAGCCCGGCAATGGGTACGCTCGCCGCGTTTGCTACCTTTGGCGTCGGCTTCTTGTTTCGTCCACTGGGCGGGGTGATCTTTGGCCACTTCGGTGACCGTCTCGGTCGCAAACGCATGCTGATGCTCACCGTCTGGATGATGGGCATCGCCACCGCGCTGATTGGCGTTCTCCCTTCATTTTCCACCATTGGCTGGTGGGCGCCGGTGCTGCTGGTTACGCTGCGCGCCATTCAGGGCTTCGCGGTAGGCGGCGAATGGGGTGGCGCGGCGCTGTTATCTGTTGAGAGTGCCCCGAAGAATAAGAAAGCGTTTTACAGCAGCGGCGTGCAGGTGGGCTATGGCGTAGGTCTGCTGCTCTCCACCGGGCTGGTGTCGCTGATGAGCCACTTCACCACCGATGAACAATTCCTGAGCTGGGGCTGGCGCATTCCGTTTATCTTCAGCATCGTGCTGGTTGTCGCTGCCCTGTGGATCCGCAACGGCATGGAGGAATCTGCTGAGTTCGAACAACAGCGGCAAGAACCGCCCGTTGCCAGAAAACGACTGCCGGTGATGGAAGCGCTTGTCCGGCATCCTGGCGCTTTTCTGAAAATTATTGCCCTGCGCCTGTGTGAACTGCTGACGATGTATATCGTGACCGCATTTGCCCTCAATTATTCAACGCAAAATCTCGGTCTGCCCCGCGAGCTGTTCCTGAACATTGGCCTGCTGGTCGGCGGGATCAGCTGCCTGACTATCCCCAGCTTCGCCTGGCTGGCGGACAGGTTTGGTCGCCGTCGCGTCTATATCACCGGGGCGCTAATTGGCACCCTCAGCGCCTGGCCGTTCTTCATGGCGCTGGAGGCACAGTCGATCTTCTGGATTGTCTTCTTTGCCATCATGCTCGCTAACATCGCCCACGATATGGTGGTCTGCGTGCAGCAGCCCATGTTTACCGAACTGTTCGGGGCGAGCTATCGCTACAGCGGCGCGGGCGTAGGCTATCAGGTGGCAAGCGTGGTCGGCGGCGGGTTTACGCCATTTATTGCCGCCGCGCTGGTGACCTTCTCCGGGGGCAACTGGCACAGTGTGGCACTTTATCTGCTGGCCGGTTGCCTGCTGTCAGCGGCGACGGCGCTCTTGATGAAAGAGACGAGCCACACCTGATCTCACTTTTGTTTCACAGGCGTGTGACATACTATCGGGTAGAGTCGCACACCTGTGGAACAAGGAGACAGAGATGAATAATAAGGGCTCCAGCCTGACCCCGGCTCAGGCACTGGAAAAACTCGATGCACTGTATGAACAGTCCGTCAACGCGCTGCGCAGCGCCATCAGTGAGTATATTGAAACAGGGAAACTCCCCGACGAAAAGGCCAGAAGTAAGGGCCTTTTTGTTTATCCATCGCTTTCCGTCACCTGGGACGGCAGCGCGACTAACACGCCGAAAACGCGCGCCTACGCACGCTTTACCCACTCCGGCTGCTACAGCACCACCGTCACCCGCCCTGCACTGTTCCGCCCTTATCTTGAAGAGCAACTCACGCTGTTGTATCAGGATTACGGCGCGCACATTGCCGTTGAACCTTCACAGCATGAGATCCCGTATCCGTATGTGATTGACGGTTCGGCATTAACCCTTGACCGCTCCATGAGCGCGGGGCTGACGCGCCATTTCCCAACCACCGAGCTGTCGCAGATTGGCGATGAGACGGCGGATGGTATCTACCACCCGGCAGAATTTTCACCGCTGTCGCACTTTGATGCCCGCCGCGTGGATTTCTCTCTGGCGCGCCTGCGTCACTACACCGGGACGCCCGTCGACCATTTCCAGCCCTTTGTACTGTTTACCAACTACACCCGCTATGTCGACGAGTTTGTCCGTTGGGGCTGTAGCCAGATCCTCGACCCGGATAGCCCTTACATCGCGCTGTCCTGCGCCGGCGGGATCTGGATCACCGCGGAAACCGAGGCACCCGAGCAGGCCATCTCCGACCTGGCGTGGAAAAAGCACCAGATGCCTGCCTGGCACCTGATCACCGCTGACGGCCAGGGGATCACCTTAATTAACATCGGGGTTGGTCCGTCAAATGCCAAAACCATCTGCGACCATCTGGCGGTATTGCGTCCGGACGTGTGGCTGATGATTGGACACTGCGGTGGCCTGCGTGAAAGCCAACTGATTGGCGACTACGTGCTGGCCCACGCCTATCTGCGTGATGACCATGTGCTTGACGCTGTGCTTCCACCGGATATTCCTATCCCGAGCATCGCCGAAGTGCAGCGTGCGCTGTATGACGCCACCAAAGAGGTGAGCGGTATGCCGGGTGAAGAGGTTAAACAGCGTCTGCGTACCGGTACGGTAGTGACGACGGATGACCGCAACTGGGAGCTGCGTTACTCCGCCTCCGCGCTGCGTTTCAACCTCAGCCGTGCCGTCGCGATTGATATGGAAAGCGCCACCATCGCCGCACAGGGATATCGCTTCCGCGTCCCTTACGGCACGCTGCTGTGCGTTTCCGACAAACCGCTGCACGGCGAAATTAAGCTTCCGGGTCAGGCCAACCGTTTCTATGAAGGGGCAATCTCCGAACATCTGCAAATCGGCATTCGCGCCATTGATTTGCTGCGTGCGGAAGGTGACAGGCTGCATTCCCGTAAATTACGTACCTTCAACGAGCCGCCATTCCGCTAACCAGAACAAGGAATCACCATGCACACCCCATCGCGCTTATCGGCCCTGCGCCGATGGCTACAGGAAAACAATCTTGATGGCATGATCGTGCCGCGCGCGGATGCCTGGCAGAGTGAGTACTGCGCGCCGTACGATGAAAAGCTGGCCTGGCTGACGGGCTTTGATGGCTCCGCAGGTCTGGCGCTGATACTGAAAAACACAGCGCTGCTGTTTGTCGATGGCCGCTATCAGGTTCAGGCTCGCCTTCAGGTCAATATGGATGAAATTGAAATCCACCATCTGCACAATGAACCGCTGGCCGAATGGCTCACAGCCAACGTCGGGGCCGGCATGCGTATTGGGTTTGAAGCACTGCTGATGACCAATACGGAGTTCGGGCAACTGTCTGCAACACCCTGTGAACTGGTTCCGCTCAGTCAGTCGCCGTTTGATACCTTATGGCACGATCGCCCTGCCGCGCCGGCGGGACGTATTCGAGAAATGCCGGTGGAGGTCAGTGGCGAAAGCAGCCTCGCCAAACGCCAGCGCGTTGCCGCCGTGCTGGCCACACACGATGCCGATTATCTGGCCGTGACTCTGCCAGATAACATCGCCTGGCTGTTGAACGTGCGTGGCACTGACATTCCATCCAGTCCTGTTCCCCTCTCCTTTGCCCTTCTTGACCGTGACGGTAGCGTGGAGTGGTTTGTTAACGACAATAAGCTCAGCGAGCTACCCGAGAGCGTGAGAAACGCGTTCAGGATTGCGCCACAGGATGCCTTTATCGAACGCTGCCAGCGCCTGTCACAAGGCAAGCGGGTGATGGTTGATGCCGATTCCGCACCGGTCGCCCTGCGCTTTGCCATTGAGCCAGAGGGCGAAATAGTCTGGCGAACCGATCCCATCACTCTGATGAAATCCACTAAAAACCCGGTCGAACTTGCCGGGTATCGCGAGTGTCATCACCAGGACGGTGCTGCCTGGGTGAATTTCCTGGCCTGGCTAAGCCGTGAAGTCCCCCTGCGTGAGGCGGCGGGAAAACCGCTGACGGAGCTGGAAGCGCAGGCGCAGCAGCTCGCGTTCCGTAAACAGCAGCCTGGATTTATTGAGCAAAGTTTTGCCACCATCTCCGCCTCCTCCAGTAATGCGGCGATGTGCCACTATCACTCAAGCGAAGCCAGCAATAAGCCCATCGGTCATCATCATTTTTACCTTAATGATTCCGGCGGTCAGTACCATAACGGCACCACTGACGCCACGCGTACGCTGGCATGGGGTAGCGTGCCGCCACAGCAGAAGTTGCACTACACCGCCGTACTGAGAGGGTTCCTGTCGTTGATAACCTTACAGTTCCCCTCCGGCAGCCAGGGCCATCAGCTTGATGCCTTCGCGCGTCGCCCGCTGTGGGAAATGGGGCTGGATTACGATCACGGGACAGGGCATGGGGTAGGACATCAGTTGCTTATCCATGAGAACCCGCATCGTCTCGCCAAAAAGGTTAACCCGTGGCCCCTGGTGGCCGGCACCATCATGACTATCGAGCCTGGATATTATCTGGCGGACAGCCATGGGATCCGCATTGAAAACCAGGTGGAGATTGTCGAAAGCCGTCCGGGATTCTGCACGTTTTCCTCACTGACGCTGATCCCGATCGACCTGAGCCAGGTCGAGTTACAACTGTTGAACGAACAGGAAAAACAGTGGCTGGATGAGTATCATCAGCAGGTGCGTGAGGCCCTGTTACCGTTGGTCGACAGCGACGCGCGGCAATGGTTGCTTGAGGCGACGATGCCGGTTGGGGTTAACCACTAGAAATATCAGGTGGATGCCGGGCGGCGGTTTCGCCTGACCCGGCTGTAAGCCCGTCGCATCGGACCTTTTCAGAACGCAGAAAAGCAAAAAGCCTGCTATAAAAGCAGGCTTTTTAAATTTGGCTCCTCTGACTGGACTCGAACCAGTGACATACGGATTAACAGTCCGCCGTTCTACCGACTGAACTACAGAGGAATCGTGTGAACGGGGCGCATATTATCGATGCTCCCCGATGATGTCAAAGGCAGAATGCATATTTCTGACTGTTTGCCGAATTATTCTCCACTTCGTGCATTTGTCAGGCATTCTGTTGATTCTGTGGTCGTTGGTTCCTGTTTTATTCGCGGGTATTTCCAGAGCCAGCGCCCACTGACCATACGCCAGTAGAACAACGCCCCACGCACCGCCCAGTCAAGGAACATCCCCAGCCAGACGCCGACTACCCCCATGCCAAGCATGACCCCGAGCGTGTAACCCACCACCACACGGCAACCCCACATGCCGAGCATCGACACCCACATCGCGAAGCGTGCATCGCGTGCCCCTTTCAGCCCGGCAGGCAGAACCCATGAAGCCGCCCAGATGGGCATAAAGGCCGCATTCAGCCAGATCAAGATCTTAACGACCTCTTTGACATCATCTTCGTGGGTATAAAAAGAGGCCATAAGCCCGGCAAAGGGGGCGCTTCCCCAGGCGATCAGCGTCAGGCCAATGGTTGACAGCCAGAAGACGTGCCGCAACTGCCGTTCCGCCTGCCCTATCTGCCCTTTCCCCAGCCGTTTACCGGTGATGATGGTCGACGCCGAACCGAGGGCGTTGCCCGGCAGGTTTATCAGGGAGGCGATGGAGAAGGCGATAAAGTTACCGGCGATAACGTCAGTCCCCATCCCGGCGACAAACATTTGCGTCAGCAGCTTGCCCCCATTAAACAACACGGATTCAATACTGGCGGGAATACCAATTCCCATCACTTCCCAGATAATGGCGAAGTTAAAGGGGCGGAAATAGCTCTTCAGCGTAAGGCGCAGTGACGGCGTGATCCCCGCCATCAGCACCCCGAGAATGGCAGCAGCACCGATATAACGTGAAATCGTTAACCCCAGCCCGGCACCCACGAACCCGAGCCCGTCCCAGGAGAAGACGCCGTAGATCAGCACGCTGCTGATAATAATATTCAGGATGTTCATCCCGCCGTTTATCAGCAACGGAATTTTGGTGTTGCCCGCCCCGCGCAGCGCGCCGCTGCCAATCAGCGCGATGGCTGCAGCCGGATAACTCAGAACCGTCATTTCCAGGTAGGTCAGCGCCAGGTCTTTAACTTCATTTGTGGCCTCACCGGCGACAAAATCGATAATTTCCCTGCCGAAATAGTGGATCACCGCCGCCAGCACGATCGAGAAAATGGTCATGATCATCATCGACTGTCGGGCAGCCTCGCGCGCACGTTTAGGATCGAGCTTGCCGAGGCTAAAGGCGACGACAACCGTCGTCCCGAGGTCAATGGCGGCAAAAAAAGAAATAACCACCATGTTAAAGCTGTCCGCCAGCCCGACACCGGCCATCGCCTCTTTACCCAGCCAGCTGACCAGGAAGGTACTCAGCACCCCCATCAACAGAACGCAGGTGTTTTCCAGGAAAATAGGCACGGCAAGGGGGGTGATTTCACGCCAGAACAGAACACGATAGCTTTTACGCTTTGCATACCATGGCGTGCGCATAATCGCCTGGCGTAGGGGGGCAGTGACGTTCAAAATGGACCTTAACGAGAAAGTTGAAACTCCATTTCAAATGATGGGGGAGAAATGCTAAACCTGCAAAGTATTTTCCATAAAAAGATGTGTGGATTTACAACAAACTGTCGACAGAATCATCAATCGATCGCTAATCGCTAAGATCAGGTTTGACAAAACTTTTTTCGCCGCTAAGATAAGCCTCCACAACGATTCCTCTGTAGTTCAGTCGGTAGAACGGCGGACTGTTAATCCGTATGTCACTGGTTCGAGTCCAGTCAGAGGAGCCAAATTTAAAAAGCCTGCTTTTATAGCAGGCTTTTTGCTTTGCTGGTGAGGGAAAATGAACGCTCTGTTTGTCTACGGCACGCTACGCCCGGGTCACGCGAATGCACATATTCTTGAAAACATCGGTGGCGAATGGCAGGCCGGTTTTGTCACCGGGACGTTTTACGAACGTGGCTGGGGCGCGGCGGCAGATTTTCCGGGGATAGTGCTGCACCCGGACGGCCCACGCGTGGAGGGCTTTCTGTTTATCTCTGATAGCCTGAGTGCACACTGGCCAATGCTGGACGAATTTGAAGACGGCTACGATCGGGTTGAGGTCAATGTGACCACGCCGGATGGAAAACAGGTCAACGCCTGGATTTATCAGCTACAGCCGCGTACTGCGTAATAAAAAAGGCTCTCTGTCACCAGAGAGCCTTTTTTGTATTCATCGGCGATTACTCGCTTTTGGCTTCACCGTTTTTGATTTCGCCCATTACTTTCAGTTTCTTGGAGATATCACGGCGTTCTTTAGACAGCTCAGCGTTTTTGATGATGTAGTCATCAACGCGGTCTTCATAGTCGCTCTTCATGCTGGCGATGATGCCCTGAATAGCCTCAACGCTCATGCCTGGCTTGATGTAGTCGCTCAGGTTATCGAGCAGCAGGACACGTTTCTGGTTGTCACGGATCTTCTTCTCAACGTCCTGGATTTCACGCTGCAGTTTGTTTTTGCGGCGGAACAGGCGGACGAATTCCAGAACATCCTGGAACGAAGGCTTGGTAGTTTCCATTTTTACACCCCTGATAATGTGAGATTCGGATTCGTTAAAGCAACCGTTGTAACAATAACCTTACTGACAGCGGCTGCGAATGACAATGAGTATATCGTTTAAAGCTATCATAACCCCAATTGATGCTGAATCGAAGCAGCAGGCGTCACATATGGAGATAGCTGCTCTTTATTTGCGCAGCGCCCGGCAAATGAGATGCGACAGTAGCTCCAGCTGCCGCGCCAGCTCCATACTCAGCCAGACATAACCATGAATAGGCGTTTCCGCGACGTTATCGCTCTGACGCTCATTCATTAACTGCTTCAGCTCCGCAACGATCTCATTCAGACGTTCACTGTTCGCCAGGATGGGCTGCGGGTTACCTTCATAAAGCGCGTGGGCGATGGTCAACAGCGTTTGCTGCGTCATCTGCTGCGTCTCTTTTAAGGTATGGGCGTTGAGCATTAAAAGGTGGCTGGGACGAGAAGCCCAGTGCGCGTTGATTTGCAGTTCAAGCATGCATACCAGATTGCGGCTTACCGTCTGAATGGCTTCAAAAATGGATTTCTGGATATGGGTTTCTTTGCTGGCCGGGGTAATCAGCCCGCGCATCCTGACCACATCGTTGAGGATCGTTTGCAGGTGTTTTTCCAGCCGGGGGCGCTCAACCAGGTTAGGGGAAAATCCAGCCTGATAGACGCGGTTGAACGCGGTGACATAGTTAGCCATCTGAATACGCCAGTGCAGAAAAGCACGCTGTGGCCAGATGCCGGTAAAGAGCATAGCCAGCAGTGAGCCGAGGATCACGTCCCCGCTTCGCCACAGGGCGGTCGTCATATCCCCCGCCGGTGCACCGACCACCACCGACAGCGTGATACCAATCAGCAGCGCCTGATAGGGCCTTTTGCCTAATGCCAGCCAGCCGCAAAGGAACATTGCGGCACCGCACCAGATCAACATAACCGGAAACGAGATAAGCTCAAGCTTCAGCGCGATAAGCCCCAGGGCAGAGCCTAAAACGGTACCGCCAATGCGCTCGAAGGCGCGTGGAACAACGTTCCCCCAGAACGAAATAGGCCCCATCACGACCACCAGCGTGATAAGCGGCCATGTTCCCTCAGGAACATCCAGCAAACGAACCAGCACAAACGTCAACACAAAAGCCAGCGCGATACGGCACCCATGTACCACGCGGTAGTGTTTGTACAGACGAATTTCAAAAGGGGTTAATGATTTGTCGGGACGCACACCCGCTCTCCAGCTACAGGGCAAATCACAATTGTACTGTGTTTTCAGCCGGGCGGATCACACCCAGCTGAAAAACCCTGTAATAACCAGGCTTAACCCGCTTTGTGCTCTACACCAATATACATTTCGATGTCCCAGTAACCGTCCGCGTTACCATCATTAAGGTAGCGCTCGAAGCAGGGTTTAGGGGCCATCTGGTAGCTGTTGTCCTGCAAGAGGGAATTAAAGAACTGGTTCCATGGGGTCGCGAAGTCATGGTTTTCAACGCGTGCCGTCGCCACCGCATACTCTCCAGCGGCGATTTCCGTCATCATGACGCCTTCGCTGTTTTCAGGAATGACAAAATCGTCCGGGACCGTTACGGCCGTGTCACAGCGCAATTTTTCTGCCGGGACCTCGTCCGGATTATCGTAGTAAACCGCAACCCACTCCAGCGGCTGAATGTGACGTCCATCCACCCACATGACTAACTGTTCGAAGCCCTGTTTTACCGTTTTGTCCCACGGCCCGACCAGATGAAAGCCGGCGATTTTACGTTTCTGTTGCTGCTTGATGCTGTAGTCCATGCTGCCTCCTTTTATTACTGTATATTTATACACTATAAAGCAGGTTTTAACTGTTCAGCAAACGAGGAGTGTTTATTATGTGAGCAGACTCGCAACCGCGCCAGTCTGCTCATGTGCTTTAACGCAGGCCGTTACAGCGTGTGATGCAGATAATCGCTCAGACGGGAGAAGAGGCCACCTTTATTCACCGCTTCGAGCGTCACCAGAGGCCAGTGCGCCACGACTTTGTCACGGTCGTAAAGCTGGATCTCCCCTACCCGCTGATGAGCCGCAATCGGCGCTTCCAGCTCTTTTTTATCCAGCACGTACTTGGCTTTGATGTTAGGAACTTCTGTTTTAGGCAAGGCCAGCCAGAAATCCTGGTCGGTGCCCAGTTCCACCTGCTCTTTATCGCCGTACCAGATACGCTCTGTTCCCACTTTTTTGCCGTTATGCAAGATCTGCACCGTATCAAAGTTCTGCTGCCCCCAGTGCAGCAGCTTCCGGGCCTGTTCCTCACGCCCTTTCGGGCTGTCAGCACCCATCACCACCGCGATTAAACGACGCTGACCGTCAACCGCTGACGCAATCAGGTTAAAGCCCGCTCCCGACGTGTGCCCCGTTTTCAGGCCATCAACGTTCATGGTTTTATCCCACAGCAGGCCGTTACGGTTTTGTTGGGTGATCCCGTTCCAGGTAAGGCTCTTTTCGCTGTACATGTGGTAGAACTCTGGCTCACCGTGAATGATAGCCCGGGAGAGCACGGCCAGGTCATAGGCAGAGCTGTGCTGGCCCGGCGCGTCCAGACCGTGGACGGTTTCAAAGTGGGTATCGCGCAGGTTCAGCTTTTGTACATAGTCGTTCATCATCTTCACAAACTGCGGCTGACCACCCGCTACGTGATCCGCCAGCGCCACGCAGGCGTCGTTACCGGAATCCACAATCAGTCCACGGCTTAGGTCGCGCACCGAGACACGATCGCCCTCTTTCAGGAACATCAGCGACGATCCTTCAAACACCGGGTTCCCTTTTGCCCATGCGTCGCGGCCAACGGTAACGATGTCATCCGGGGTAATGCGGTGGCTGTCGATGGCCCGATCGACAACGTAGCCCGTCATCAACTTGGTAAGGCTCGCCGGATTACGTTGTTGATGTTCGTTGCCCGCCGTTAAGATCTGACCAGTCGTGTAATCCATTAGCACCCAGGAGCCCGCCTGAATGGCCGGAGGCTGCGGCGAAAAATCCAGCGGATCGGCCGCGAAGGCAGAAGAGACACTCGAAGCGAGTAAAGAAACAGCAATAAACAGACGGCGTTTCAACGGTATATCCTCAGGTCATTAAAAATCGATGACCTTTTTACGGGAGTTCTGTTGTCGTTACCTGGCTTAATTGCAAAAAAATGTGACAGAAAGCAGATTTTACGCTGAAGCGGCCTCGCAAATTTGCACGGTGATGGCGCTTTTTATTCGGACTGACCTGCACAATCGTTTACCATAGAGACGTCATTTTTTAACAGGATGGTATTACTGGTGTCTGATTCAGCCGCGCGCCCTACATTTTTGTTCCACGACTACGAAACCTTTGGCACCCACCCGGCGCTGGACAGACCGGCACAGTTTGCGGCCATCCGTACCGACGACGAATTCAACATCATTGGCGAGCCTGAGGTCTTTTACTGTAAGCCGGCCGATGACTACCTGCCCCAGCCCGGCGCGGTAATGGTCACCGGGATCACCCCACAGGAAGCCCGGGACAAAGGCGTGAACGAGGCCGCATTCGCCCGGCGCATTCACGACCTCTTCACCGTCCCGAATACCTGCGTGGTCGGTTACAACAACATCCGTTTCGATGACGAAGTGACGCGCAATATCTTCTACCGCAACTTCTACGATCCTTATGCCTGGAGCTGGCAGAACCGCAACTCGCGCTGGGATTTGCTCGACATTATGCGTGCCTGCTATGCGCTGCGCCCGGAAGGCATCAACTGGCCTGAGAATGATGAAGGGCTGCCGAGTTTCAGACTGGAACACCTGACGCGCGCAAACGGTATTGAGCACAGTAATGCCCACGATGCGATGGCCGATGTCTACGCCACCATTGCTATGGCAAAGCTGGTGAAAACTGCTCAGCCGCGGCTGTTTGACTATCTGCTGAGCCACCGCAGCAAGCACAAACTCACCACGCTGATTGATGTGCCGCAGATGAAACCGCTGGTACATATCTCCGGTATGTTTGGCGCCTGGCGCGGCAATACCAGTTGGGTCGCTCCGCTGGCCTGGCATCCGGATAACCGTAATGCCGTGATTATGGTGGATTTAGCCGGTGATATTACACCGCTGCTCGATCTCGACAGCGATACGCTGCGCGAACGGCTCTATACCCCAAAAGATGAACTCGGCGATCTGCCCGCGGTGCCGGTCAAACTGGTCCATATCAATAAATGTCCGGTCCTGGCCCAGGCCAATACGCTGCGCGCAGAGGATGCCGACAGGCTGGGGATTAACCGTCAGCGTTGCCTGGATAACCTCAAGGTGCTGCGTGAAAACCCGCAGGTGCGTGAGAAAGCGGTGGCGATCTTTGCCGAAGCCGAACCCTTTGTTCCGTCAGACAACGTCGATGCACAATTGTACAACGGCTTTTTCAGCGACGCAGACCGTGCGGCAATGAATATTGTTCTGCAAACCGAACCGCGTAACTTACCCGCGCTGGATATTACCTTCGCGGACGCACGTATCGAAAAACTGATGTTTAATTACCGCGCGCGCAACTATCCCGGCACGCTGGATGAAACCGAACAGGCGCGCTGGCTTCAGCATCGTCGTAATGTGTTTACACCGGAGTTTCTGCAGAGCTACGCGCAGGAGCTGGAGATGCTGTATAGCCAGTATGAAGGAAATGCTGAAAAGCAGGCGCTGTTAAAAGCGCTGTATCAGTATGCGCAGGAAATCGTCTGACAGATTTTGGGCGAAAAAAAACCGGAGGCGATGGTCTCCGGTTTTTTTTACTTAGCTCTTACGCAACGTCTTCGTACTGAGGAACCGGGTTACGGAAGCTCTTCGTGACGCACGCCAGGTAAACCAGGCCGATACCCGCCCAAATCAGGCCAAGCACCATGGAGCTCTCTTCCAGGTTAACCCACAGCGCACCCACGGTCAGCGCACCACACATCGGCAGGAACAGATACTGGAAGTGGTCTTTCAGCGTTTTATTACGCTTTTCACGGATCCAGAACTGAGAAATAACCGACAGGTTAACAAAGGTGAACGCCACCAGCGCACCGAAGTTAATCAGCGCAGTTGCCATCACCAGGTCAAAGTTAATCGCCAGCAGAGCAATAGCGCCGACGAGGATGATGTTCATCGCCGGCGTACGCCAGGTTGGGTGAACGTAGCCGAAGAAGCTTTTCGGGAATACGCCGTCACGACCCATTACGTACATCAGACGTGCAACGCCTGCATGCGCGGCCATGCCGGATGCCAGTACCGTGATGGTGGAGAAGATCAACGCGCCAACCTGGAACGCTTTACCCGCCACATAGAGCATAATTTCTGGCTGAGAGGCATCCGGATCCTTAAAGCGAGAGATATCCGGGAAGTACAGCTGCAGGAAGTAGGTCGCAAAGATAAAGATCAGACCACCAATCAGCGCCGTCAGGAAGATAGCACGCGGGATAACACGCTCTGCGTCCTTGGTCTCTTCAGACAGGTTGCTGATGCCGTCAAAACCGGTAAAGGAGAAGCACAGAATGGTTGCCCCAGTAATCATTGGGATCACATGCGCATCACCAGACCAGAAAGGCTTGCTGCTCGCCAGGGTACCTGCACCTTCACCGTGGAAGACACCAAAGATAACCATGCCCAGAATCACGGCAATCAGGATGACCTGAAGCACAACAATAACGGAGTTAAAGTTCGCAACGGACTTGATGCTGCGCAGGTTGAACGCCGTCATAAAGGCCACCAGCGCCACGACGAACATCCACGAAGGGATCGACGGCACCAGTGCTTCAAAATAAATTTTAGCCAGCAGAATGTTGATCATCGGCGCGAACAGATAGTCGAGCAGCGAAGACCAGCCCACCATAAAGCCAACGGTCGGGCTGATGGATTTCTGGGCATAGGTGTAGGCGGAACCGGCAGACGGATAGCGACGGACCAGTTTACCGTAGCTCAGCGCGGTAAAGAGGATCGCAATCAGCGCGAAGGCGTAAGCCGTCGGCACATGACCGTCTGTGAGGCCTGATACGATACCGAATGTATCGAACAGCGTCATTGGCTGCATATAGGCAAGGCCCATCATAACAACCGGAACTAACGTAAGGGTTTTACGTAATTCCACGCGAGAGGTGTTTGGAGTTGCGTTATGCGACATAGTTATTCTCCTTTACGGTGATAACCGCCACGTAAGCGAAAAATTGCCCCATTTCTGTATTCCTCAGCGACAACAACTGTCGGATTTTAGTAAATATCTATCCGGTACGAAGCCCGGCCTCTTGGTTTTTAGTTTCGTTTCATACGTGCAAAAAAAAATAACCGACGCCTTTTATATCGTCGATTATTCATTTGGTTGCAGCGGCGCATTTTGCCCCACATCGGATACAAAAGGCAATACTTTGCAACGCCCGGGGCGATTTTCTTTTTTCTAACTGGCTGATTTCTCGACGCTGCTTTGCGAGTAAACGGCAGCAATAGCACTATTTGCTAAAATCTCGTCCCGCCACCACGCGCTTGCCAGCCCCGCAGTTTGTTCATTCCAGCCGACCCACACCGATTCATTGCTGCTTTGTGCAAGCACCTGTTTTTCAACAAGCGCACCGCTGTCTAAAAACCGCTGTGCCAGATAGCGGGGTAAATAGCCGCACCCCAGGCCACTGATTTGCAGCTCCAGCTTGGTTTTATAGTCGAACACCGTGATCGCCTCCTGCTCATCAAGCAACTGCGTGGAGGCCGCACAGTCGGGACGCGAGCTGTCACCGACCACAATGGCGCGGTAGCCTTTAATCGTGCGCCGGTTAAGGGGTTCCGGCTCCTGCGCGAGCGGATGGTGTGGCGCGACGGCGAAAACCTGCTCCAGCATACCCAGCCGGGCGAAACCGAAATCGCTTAACTGGGGCGGTTCATGCAGCGCACCGACAAAAATATCTGCCCTGCCCTGAGTTAAGGCATCCCATGAATCGCCCAGCACGCCATTAATGAAGATTAATCGGGTTACGCTGTGGTGCTGATAGAACGCCTCAATCAGCGGCGTCAGAAGAGAAAACGGAAAAGTATCATCAACGCCGATGACCAGTTCATTCTCCCATCCCTGGTGCAGTTTGACGGCCTGTTTTTCCAGTTCGCGAACGGTATGCAGGACGTCGCGCCCCTTCTCCAGCAGCATCTGCCCGGTACGGGTAAAACGGGCGCGGTGACCAGAGCGATCGAGGATCTGGATATTAAGATCGCTTTCCAGTTTATGAACGGTATAGCTCAGCGCCGACGGGGTTTTGAAGAGCTTTGCCGAAGCAGCGGCAAAGCTCCCCTCTTTTTCCAGTGCATCCAGAATAATAAGAACATCCAGCAGCGGTTTCATGTTCGCCCCCTTCCGGTGTGCGATCGTTTCCGCTGAGAAACTTATTCCATCGGCATCACCAGCGGATCGGGATATTGATACTCAAACCCCAGCTCATGACAAATGCGATTGCCATCAACAATTTTGCCTTTACTTTCGTCCTTTGCTTCACCAAAAACAGGCGGAACCAGACCCAGCTGGCGTGCCATCAGCGGGTAAAACGTGCTACGCGCTGGATGAGAAGGCGCACATATATTATAGATGTGCCCACCTTTTGGAGCCTGTAAGAGTAGTTCTATTGCGGCAATTACGTCATCAAGATGCACAAGATTGACGCCATGTTGTCCGTCTGGCGCGGATTTTCCCGCGAAGAAGCGCCCTGGATGTCGCCCGGGGCCAACCAGACCTGCCAGCCGTACGATATCGACCTGGGTGCCGGGAAGATGATGCAGCCAGTCTTCCAGCTCTTTCAGCACTTTACCGCTCGCGGTAACGGGATGACGCTCAGAGGTCTCTTTCACCACGCCGTCAACATCGCCGTAGACCGAGGTTGAGCTGGTAAAAATAATGCGTGGGACGTGATGCGCCAGCGCGCTGTCGACAATCTCCTGCATCGCCTGCAGGTAAAATGATTCGCCCGGGCCACTGCGCCGTGCCGGTAACGTAATCACCAGCGCATCAACGTTCATCAGCGTGTCCAGATCGTCAGCATCACACACCAGTTCAGGTTCCAGACGCAGCTCGACGCCGTCAATACCGCACATGCGCGCCGCTTCTACCCCATCCGCCGTGGTTTTGCTTCCGGTCACCTGCCAGCCTTTTGCGGCTAATGACATCGCCAGCGGCATTCCCAGCCAACCTAAACCGACAATCGCGACCTTTTTCATGCGAATTCTCCTGACTTTTACTCGTCTTTCTTAAGGCTACGCCAGCCCGACAGAACACACAATTCATAGCGTCAATATGAAATGAATTAATGATCAAAAAAAGCCCTTGCAATCAGTCATACAACTGGTTTAGGTTAAAAGACATCAAATGAATAAGCATTCATCGAGAATTTTATGACACGCGTTCAATTTAAACACCACCATCATCACCATCATCCTGACTAGTCTTTCAGGCGATGTGTGCTGGAAGACGCTTGGATCTTCCAGTGGTGCATGAACGCATGAAAAAGCCCCCGGAAGATCTTCTTCCGGGGGCTTTTTTTTGGACCAAATTCAGACAGGTTAAAACAGGTTAACGAGGAAAACAGAATGTTAGATAACTCACGTTTACGCATAGCTATTCAAAAATCAGGCCGTTTGAGTGATGATTCACGCGAACTGCTCGCCCGCTGCGGGATTAAAATCAACCTGCACACCCAGCGCCTGATTGCCCTGGCTGAAAATATGCCCATCGACATTCTGCGCGTGCGTGATGACGATATTCCCGGCCTCGTGATGGATGGCGTTGTTGACCTCGGCATCATCGGTGAAAACGTGCTGGAAGAAGAGCTCCTGACCCGCCGTGCCCAGGGTGAAGATCCACGCTATTTTACCCTGCGTCGTCTGGACTTCGGTGGCTGCCGCCTGTCGCTGGCCACGCCTGTCGATGAAGCCTGGGACGGCCCGGCCGCGCTGAACGGCAAACGTATCGCCACCTCCTACCCTCACCTGTTAAAACGTTACCTGGATCAGAAAGGCGTGCAGTTTAAATCCTGCCTGCTGAACGGCTCTGTTGAGGTGGCGCCGCGCGCGGGTCTGGCTGACGCCATCTGTGACCTCGTCTCTACGGGCGCCACGCTGGAAGCGAACGGTCTGCGCGAAGTGGAAGTGATTTACCGCTCCAAAGCGTGCCTTATCCAGCGCGACGGCGAAATGGCCGATGCGAAACAGCAGTTGATCGACAAACTGCTGACCCGTATTCAGGGCGTGATTCAGGCCCGTGAATCGAAATACATCATGATGCACGCGCCAACCGAACGTCTTGATGAGGTCATTGCCCTGCTACCAGGCGCAGAGCGCCCGACCATCCTGCCTCTGGCCGGTGATCAGCAGCGCGTCGCCATGCACATGGTCAGTAGCGAAACCCTGTTCTGGGAAACCATGGAAAAACTGAAGGCGCTGGGCGCAAGCTCAATTCTGGTGCTGCCAATTGAGAAGATGATGGAGTGATGGCCATGAGCTTTAACACAATCATCAACTGGAACGATTGTTCGCAAGAACAACAGCGCGCGCTGCTGATGCGTCCGGCGATTTCCGCCTCAGAAAGCATTACCCGCACCGTGGCCGAGATCCTTGATAACGTCAAAGCCCGTGGCGACGATGCGCTGCGGGAATACAGCGCAAAGTTTGATAAAACCGAGGTTGGCGCTTTAAAGGTAACCGAACAGGAAATCACGGACGCGGAAAGCCGCCTCGGTGACGAGATCAAACAGGCGATGGCCGTCGCGGTGAAAAACATTGATACCTTCCACACCGCGCAGATATTGCAGGCGGTCGATGTGGAAACCGTGCCCGGCGTACGCTGCCAGCAGGTCACGCGTCCGGTTGCGTCGGTGGGGCTTTACATCCCCGGTGGTTCCGCCCCGCTGTTCTCTACCGTATTAATGCTGGCAACCCCGGCACGCATCGCCGGTTGTCAGAAAGTAGTACTGTGCTCGCCGCCTCCGATTGCCGATGAAATTCTCTATGCGGCAAAACTGTGTGGCGTACAGGCGGTGTATAAAGTGGGAGGTGCACAGGCAATTTCCGCGCTGGCGTTTGGTACCGAATCCATTCCTAAAGTGGACAAAATTTTTGGCCCGGGCAACGCGTATGTGACCGAAGCAAAGCGTCAGGTCAGCCAGCGTCTGGACGGTGCCGCAATTGATATGCCTGCCGGTCCTTCTGAGGTACTGGTGATTGCCGACAGCGGTGCAACGCCGGACTTCGTCGCCTCCGATCTGTTATCCCAGGCAGAACATGGCCCGGACTCACAGGTTATTTTGCTGACGCCGGATGCGGATATGGCAAGACGCGTGGGTGAAGCCGTTGAACGTCAGCTTGCCGACCTGCCGCGCGCCGACACGGCACGCCAGGCACTCTCAGCAAGCCGCCTGATTGTGGCGCGCGATCTGGCGCAGTGCATTGCCATCTCCAACCAGTACGGCCCGGAACACCTGATTATCCAGACCCGCAATGCGCGCGATCTGGTTGACAGCATTACCAGCGCAGGTTCGGTCTTCCTTGGCGACTGGTCACCGGAATCCGCCGGCGATTACGCTTCCGGCACCAACCACGTTCTGCCAACCTACGGCTATACATCAACCTGTTCGAGCCTCGGGCTGGCGGATTTCCAGAAACGCATGACCGTACAGGAGCTGTCCCGCGAGGGGTTTGCCTCTCTGGCCTCCACCATTGAGACCCTGGCCGCCGCCGAACGTCTGACCGCCCACAAAAACGCCGTTACGCTGCGCGTTGCAGCCCTGAAGGAGCAAGCATGAGCATTGAAGAATTAGCCCGCGAAAATGTCCGTCGCCTGACGCCTTATCAGTCTGCTCGTCGTCTGGGTGGCAACGGTGATGTCTGGCTGAACGCTAACGAATACCCGACGGCCGTACAGTTCGAGCTATCGCAGCAAACGCTGAACCGCTATCCGGAATGCCAGCCGAAAGCGGTTATCGAAAATTACGCCCGGTACGCAGGCGTAAAGCCTGAGCAGGTGCTGGTCAGCCGGGGTGCAGATGAAGGCATTGAACTGCTGATCCGAGCCTTCTGCGAACCGGGCAAAGATGCTGTCATGTACTGCCAGCCAACCTACGGAATGTACAGCGTCAGTGCAGAAACCTTTGGCGTGGCGTGCCGTAACGTGCTTTCGCTGGAAGACTGGCAGCTCGACCTACAGGGGATTGCCGATAATCTTGACGGCGTGAAAGTGGTGTTCGTCTGCAGTCCAAATAACCCGACCGGGCAGATTATCAACCCGCAGGACATTCGAACCCTGCTGGAGATGACGCGCGGTAAAGCGCTGGTGGTGGCTGACGAAGCCTATATTGAGTTCTGCCCGCAGGCGACGCTGGCTGGCTGGCTCGAGGAGTACCCGCACCTGGTTGTACTGCGTACGCTGTCAAAAGCTTTCGCCCTCGCTGGCCTGCGCTGCGGCTTTACGCTGGCCAATAAAGAAGTCATCGACCTGCTGATGAAAGTGATTGCGCCATATCCACTCTCTACGCCGGTTGCCGACATTGCGGCGCAGGCTTTGGCCCCTCAGGGGATCAAGGCAATGCGCGAACGCGTGGCACAAATTCTTGAAGAACGGCAGTATCTGGTCACTGCCCTGAAAGATATTCCCTGCGTGGAGCAGGTATTCGACTCTGAAACCAACTACATCCTGGTACGCTTTACCGCGTCGAGTGCCGTATTTAAATCTTTATGGGATCAGGGCATTATCTTACGAGACCAAAATAAACAACCATCCTTAAGCGGCTGTTTGCGTATTACCGTAGGCACCCGTGCAGAGAGTCAGCGCGTGATTGACGCCCTGAAAGCGGAGAAAGTATGAGCCAGAAGACCCTCTTTATCGATCGTGACGGTACCCTTATTTCGGAGCCGCCAACCGATTTTCAGGTCGATCGTTTCGACAAACTGGCTTTTGAACCCGATGTAATCCCGGTGCTGCTCAAGCTGCAGAAAGCCGGCTATAAGCTGGTGATGATCACGAACCAGGACGGGCTGGGTACCGACAGTTTCCCGCAGGCGGATTTTGACGGCCCGCATAACCTGATGATGCAGGTGCTGACCTCTCAGGGCGTTGAATTTGATGAGGTGCTGATCTGCCCACACCTGC
>Ga0308156_1001235_pt1 | contig 32900 bp, 28 predicted proteins | sample PhyAR2_FD_201041 | JGI IMG/M metagenome (GOLD analysis project Ga0308156, IMG submission 201041) | Phyllosphere microbial communities from UC Gill Tract Community Farm, Albany, California, United States - DLSL A.R2 | ecosystem: Host-associated > Plants > Phyllosphere > Unclassified | place: USA... | reverse complement strand
GCCCTGCTCCACCAGGATTCCCTTGCCTCCGAACGCGGCCGACAGCAGCACTTCCTGCGCCGTCAGGGTGACGCCGTTGCGCACCACGATGTGCTGCGCGCTGCCTTCCAGCGAATAGGTCGTCGCGTCACGTCGCAGCACGCCGCCAATCAGCATCGTTTCCGGGCGGAACGCATTGAGCGCGGAGTCGAAGATGGTTGCACCGCTGCCGCTGCCGGCGCTGTCGCCTTCGGTGGCAATCTCCAGCACCGCGCCATTGGAGGTGCGCAGGTTGACCGAAAGCGTGCCGCCGCGCCCGTCAATGCTGCCGGCGTTGAAATGGGACAGGCCCTGGAAGATCGCGGCCGGCACGGCAGAACGTCCTGCGCCGTCGCCCAACACCAGGTTGAGGTTGCCGGCGTCGGTCGGCCGCCAGCGCAGCGCTTCGCCACGCCGCTCGGCCACGCCCTGCACGAACGCGCTGTAGGAGGTCTCGTTGTAGCTGGCATGGCGGCGCACCACCTCCGCCGGCGTCAGCACCAGATCGGTGAGCAGCGGTGACACACCACCGCCCAGGCTCTGCGCCTGGTGTCCACTGACGCGCCAGGAGCCAGTGCCGGTCGCCACTGGCTGGCGGCTGCCGACGGCGCTTTCGGCGCCAACTTCGACGCGGAATGCGCCCTTCTGCAGGGCGTAGCTGGCCGGCAGCAACGTGTAGGTTCCCGCCGGAAGGCCGGGAACGCCGGCGGTTATGACGATCTGTTGGCCAACGCGCGGATCGGCACTGCCGTCAGCGGTGCCCAGCGGCGCCTGCGTGACCGAGCGTCCCGGCATGATCGCGTAGACCGCATTGTCACTGCCGCTGAAGCGGTAGCGCGGGTTCGCATCCGCCAGCGCATGCCGCAGGATGTCCACCGAGCCACCGCGCCCTGCCACGAACGCGGCGCCGGACAGCTCGCCTCCGCCGGACACATCCAGCACGCTGCCCGCCGCGCCACTGAAGGCATTGGCCACGATATCGATACCGATCGGGATGCTGATCGAGCCGGGGCCCAGTACATCGAAGTCGGCACCGTTGCGGCGCCAGCTCACACCGTCCACGGTGCCGCCAAAGGGCAGCGCCAGCCCGGCGCCACTGATGGTGGTCACGCTGCCGGCAAGCAGATCGACACGGCTGGCACGATTCGAGTTGAACTCGTTGCCGCCCAGCTGCACGCGGCCCCACGGCGCCTGCACCGTGCCGCCCTGCACCACCGTTGCCGCCACCAGCTCCAGGCTGCCGAACGCAGAATCCGGTGCCGGTTGCGCGCCGCCCGCAATGCCATGGATGCGCAGCACGGCGTCGGGGTTCTGCCAGGACGGCACCCCCGAGGGACCGATGTCGGGAACGCCGGCCACGATGCGTCCCTGGGCCCTGGCCGCAGGGAACAGGCGTGCGGCGCTGATATCGATCGAACCCGGGCTTGCCAGCGTGGAGATTCGTGAAGTGCTGGCGACTGGCGCGAGCATGCGGATGTCGCCGCTGCTGCGCAGCCCGACCTGATCAAAGCCGGCCAGCCAGGTGACGTCGCGCAGCTCGATCAGATCGGCGTCCACCTCCAGGCGATGCTGCCGACCGGTATCGAACGGTGCCTCCAGCGGGCGCAGCGTGCCTTCCCCGGCCGGCTGCCACCAGCGCCCCTGCGCAAGGCGGACATACGGCGCGGCAAGTTGCAGGCGGCTGCCCGCGCTGTTGCCCGGGACGAAGCCGAGGTAACGCTCGTTCACGCCTTGCAGGCGCAGGCTCTGGTCCATGCGCAGAGTGACATCTCCCTGGGCGCGGATATCGCCGAACAGGGCCAGATGATCGAAACCACCGGCCTCGACCTGCTCCACCGACAGTGCCGCATGGCCGTATTCAAGGCGTGCAGGCAGGCTCGCCGTCTGCGCGGCGTGCTGGGTCAGCGAGATCACCCGCGGCGCCAGCACCTCCTTACCGTCTGCCGTTCTGCCGTAGGTGCCGCCACCGAAGGCAACACCAAGGGTGCCACCGCGCGCACCGTCGCCGCCCGCCGCTGCATCCAGTTCGCCGTGCAGGTACAGGGCATTGCCCGCACGCAGCACGATGCTGCCGCCATCGCTGTCGACCCGGGTACGCCCGCTGCCATCGATATCGAGCAGCGCCGAAGCACCGGACGCATCCAGCCGTGCACCGCGCTCCACCACCACGAAGGTATCGGGCGGCAGGTGGCGCACGTTGTCCTGGTCCTCCCAGTCCAGCGCCCCCCCGATCTCGATGGTTCCGCCCTTGCGCACCTGCCCGCGCAACGTCCTGCGCGCGTCGGGCAGGGAAACGGTGTCGCCGCTCACGTCAAGCAGTGCGCCATCGGTGATCGTCCACTGGCGCTCGCGGCGTGCATCGCCGCGTACGCCCGACGGATCGAATGCCTCGTCCAGGCGGATGCGCCCGCCGGCCGCCTTCAGACTACCGGCCACAATCAGGTTGCCGGCGCTGAACAGTTCGATCGACTGGCCCGGGTCGACCTCGATCCTGGCCCCCTTGCCAACGCGCAGGTCGGCCGTGGACAACAGATGCCCGGCGCGCAGTGTCAGGCTGGCGCCGCCACGCTGCGACACGCGTCCGCTGGCTGGATCGGCCTCATACAACGATGGCGTCCAGGCCTGCACACCCTGCTCGCGGGCCAGTGCCTGCTGTGCACCCTCGGCCAGCCGCAGCGCCGGTCGTTCCACCTGCAGCTGGGTACCCTCTTCAACCGTCAAGCCGTTGTGACCGGCGATGTCATAGCCGGCAAAGCCACTCTTGAACAGCGCTTCCTGCAAGTGCAGCGACGCCGCCGATGCTTCCGTGCCAGGCGCGCCGATGGCCACGGCACCGCCTGTTGCCAAAGTGAAGTTGCCGCTGCCGTTGCCGAGCGCACTGAAGCGCGCGTCCTTGCCGATACGCAGCCGGCCACTGCCGTCGGTGGCGACCTCGGTGCTGGCCGCGAGCAGGCTGACGCTGCCCCCCTTGCCCACGCGCCCCTTGCCATTGGCATCGATGACACCACCGGCATCCACCGAAATCCGTGCACCCTCGCCCACGTTGATGTCGTGGCTGCCGTTGAAGCGCAGCTGTCCACCGTCGATCCACGCCTGTGCGGCACCGCCTTCCGGCGCGGCAAGCGCGTTGCTCCAGCCGCCGCCAAGATCGATCCGCGCGCCCGCCGCAACATCGAGCGCGCCGCGCCCGGAGGACAGCAGGGCCGTCGGCCTGCCGAGCACCAGAAGCAGGTTGCCGGCCTCCACCTGGCCGCCGGCAATCTGCACCGTTCCGCCGAGGCTGACGCGGCTTGCGGCAAGGCCAAGCCGGCCGCCCTCCTGCAACCTGAGCGTGCCATCCAGATCGATGCGGCCGGCCGAAGCGAGGTCCACCTGCCCCCAACGCTGGGCGCTCAGGACCTCACTGTCCAACCACACGGTATTGCGCTGTGCCTCCCCGATCGGCGCCTGCAGCGTCCACGGCCGGGTGTCGGCCTGGAGCTCTCCGATGCGGACCTGCGAATCGAACACTGCACTGCGCCCGGTGTTGTCGAAACGCCCAAGCCAAAGCTGGGCGTTGCGGGCCGCCGCCGTCTGCGCCTGCGTGTACCCGTCCTGTCCCTGGTCTGGGCGGCGCGTCTGCTGCACGCCCTGGAAGGCCACCGTATCCACCTGGCCCTGCAGGACGGCCGTGGGCGCCGAGATCAACAGGCGGCCGGCGTCGCGTCCCACGGTGTAGCCATTGTCGAAGCGCTGGCCAGGGGCAACCAGTGGATTGCGGAAGGATTCGGTGACCCCCCAACGCTCCTGCTTCAGTTCGTAGCCCTGATACAGACCGTCGTACAGCATCTCCGCCGGCGCATCGTCAAGCCGGTACAACTGGCCATCGCGCCCACGCAGCCAGCTCTGCTGGACCACGCCGGACTGCACATCCAGGCTGCCACCGGCCAGATTGATGCGCGAACCGGCGTGGCTGACCACTTCCTTGCCTGCCAGCTGGACGGTGCCGCCCTGCGCCGCCCATTCGCTGATCGAATGCCCCTGATTGTCCAGGTAGCCACCCACTTCCAGCAGGCCGCCGCCGGCATACCAGCGCGTACCTTCATAGCCACCGGTACCGGCGGCAACTTCGGTCAACTGGCGGCGGTCGATCTGCACCTTCACCTTGACGTTGTTGCTCTCCATCGCCACCTGCACGCCCACCGCACCAGAGACGTCCACGCGCGCGCCATCATCCAGGTAGCTGCGCCGGCTGGCGTCGGCGATCACCTGGCCGCCGGTGGCCACCGCCAGCGAGCCGGCCTGGAAGTTCACATCGCCGCCGGAGACGACTTCGATGCGTGATTGCTCCCGGCGGTCCTGCAGCCGCGAGAGATTGTCGAAGGTGCCACTGTTGCTGGCGCCACGAAGCTTGTCCTGCTCGGCCGATTCCTTGATGAGGACGTCGCGCTGGCTGTCAAGCGCGGTGGTCTTGCCATCATCTTCGATCAGCACCGCCGTCGTCGAACCCGTGGCCAGCGTCACGCTGCCCTTGCTGTCGGAGGACGAACTCAGCAGATGCACGGTGCCGCGCTGGTTCAATGTCGTTGTGGCCACCGCCACGCCGGCCTGTTCGACCGTGCGGCCGGCAAGAGTGACGTCGCCCTCGCGCGCCTGGATCAGACCGCTGTTGCGAACGCTGCCGGCCGTGCTGTCGGTGACGAAGCGCGGCGCGATCTCATTGCCCCGCGTGGTCGACGCGGTGTTCTGCGCCGTACCCGCGCCACGGCGGATCACGAAACTGTCGCCGGCTGCCAACTGGGTCTGGCCCCTCCGGGTTTCGATCTGGCCCGCATTCTCCACGCTGTGGCCGGCCAGCAGCACATAGCCACCGCCGCGCGTTGCGCTGGTGGGCTCATGCGTGGTGATGCGCGCACCACGTTCAACCATGATCTTGCCCACCGCATCGGTCAGGGCGGACGTGTTCGCATCAACGCTGTACAGACCGTTGTCACGGAACTGCGCGTCGCTGATACGTGCTGCAGCAGCCACCAGGTTGCGGACGTTGACCTGACTGTTGTTGCCGAACACCACGCCGTTGCGGTTGGCAACGAACACCGTGCCATTGGCCTTCAGCTGGCCGAGAATCTGACTGGGCCTTGCGGCCGGATCATTGACCCGGTTCAACACGGCCCAGTCAGCGTTCTGCAGGAAATTCAGCGTGGTGTTGCCACCGATGTTGAAGGTTTCCCAGTTCAGGATCGCCTGGTCGGCGGTCTGCTCGATGCTGACCTGCACCCGGCCGTCGGCGCCCTGCGACTGGGTCGCTTCGCGGGCATTGATCCAGCCACGGGTCAGCGGATTCTCGTCCACCTTCAGGCCATCCTTGCCCAGCCCATCGGCCACCACGAAGCCCGCCTCCCGTCGCGCCTGCCTGGCCTGCTCCTGCATGCGCTGCTGCAATGCGATGGCCTGCGCGGCCGTGCCGAGGTTGTCGATCGACTGCTGCAGCTTCTGTCGCGCCGCATCCTGCTGTTGTGCAGGCAGCTGGAACTGGATCGGCGCGCCATTGGGCATACGGCCACTCTGCGCTGCCGCACCTTGGGCGGCGCCGCGGTCGGCGAACCAGCCGGGGCTGAAGGCCTGCTGCGCCTGGCTGGCAGGAGCGACCACGCTGCCCAGCGCCACGGCCACGGCCCAGGCCATCGGGTGGCTGCGCCAGAGGGAGGCGGAAAAACGGGCGGCGGGCGAATGCGGGTGCGACATCGGGGACCTCGTCAACCTGATGGGCCGCGTCGGCCGCGGCGAGTACGAAGGGGGCCTGCGTAACGCATGCCCTGCACCTGATAGACGGTGGCCGCGGCGTGAAGACGACAGCTCAGCGCGGATGCGGTGCCACCACGAAGGAAAGCGCCGGCATTTCGGCCGGCGCTTCGATCAGCAGGTGTTGCCTTGCAGACAGTTACAGCGGACGGCCGATGCTGGCGCAGGTGCTCGGGTTGTTCACGGCGCCAGCATTGCTGGCAGTCGCGAAGCGGGCACGGACCGCATCACGCCAGGCCTTGGTCAGCGGGATGAACTTGTGCGCGCGGATCGCGGCATCGTTCGGGCCCTGCTCGACGCCGGCGACCACGACACTGCCGTAATGGCGGGTCAGGAAGCCACGCACGTTGGCGCCGACAGTGGCGTTCTTGTAGCACTGGCCGAACACGAAGTTGGTGTAGCCAGCGATCGGGTAGCCCGCGCTCGGGTTGCCGAACACCGGCACCCAGTTGGCGGGATTTTCAGCAGCGGCGCCGGTCGGCGGCGCAGCGGTTTCCAGGGTCGCCTGCACGCTCACTTCATCCGGCGAGAAGGACTTGACCTTGGCCACCTTGGTGGCATCGGTCAGGCTCGGGATGACGTCCGGGCCAACGTAGCCGATGCGGCCGTCAACGGCGTACACCGCGTTGTACAGCGAGGTGCCACCGGTGGCCGGCGCGGCGATGAAGTTCGACGGCACGGTGGTGAACAGGTTGGCGAAGGTCGACTGCACCGAGAACGCCGGCACGCCGTTGGTCAGCTTCAGGGTGGTGCCGGAGACGTCCGCCGGCTGGCAGGCGCTGGTCAGGAAGCGGGCCAGCAGCTCGCTGGTACCGCTGCTCTCGCCACGGTAGACAACCTGCAGGGCACCGGTACGGCCCGAACCAGCCAGCTGGCTCCAGTCATTGATCTTGCCGGAGAAGATGCCGCAGATCTGGGTGACCGACAGATCAACCGCCGAACCGGCCTTGTTGAACGGGATGGTCACCGAGGTGGCGACCGACGGGATCTGCACCAGCGCGCCGAAGCGGTTGGCATCGCCAGCCACATTGTAGGTGCTGTTGTAGGTGCTCAGCTCGGTGCTGCTCAGCACCGAGTCGCTGCCGGCGAAATGCACGGTACCGGTGGTCGAGAACAGCGCCGAGTTGTTTTCCAGGAAGGCCTTCTTGCCGGTGCCCGAACCGGTCACGGCGTAGCTGAAGTTGGCCGGCAGGATGCTGTCGGCCTGGCCCTTGTAGAGGTCGGCCGGCAGCGAAGCACCGCCGCCGGTGACAGCGGTCTGGGCCGACGCGGCACCAGCAGTGGCGAGCAGCGCGGTAGCAACAAGCGCGGCCAGGGTCTTGTACTTGGTCATGATCTTCTCCTGAAGGGTTTACTGCGAAGGTGAAACACCAAGGGAGGAACGGTCACTACACGCCTGCTGCCGCCGAGGGCCTCCCAGCCCACTCTGCGGCGACAGGGACATGCTGGTCGCCGCCGATGACAGGCCGCTTAAGAAACCTGTGGAAGATCGAAAAAAGGTGTGGAGGATTGTGTGGAGAATCGAAAGCCTGCCGCGCTGCGCGCTCGCCGGGCATGGCCCGTCGCTACCCGTGATGCGCTTCGCGCATCACTGCACCAGCTGGTTCATTTCCATGATCGGCATCAGCACGGCCAGCACGATGGTCAGCACCACGCCCCCCATCACCAGGATCATCGTGGGCTCCAGCAATGCAGTGAGTGCCATCGCGCGGCGTTCGATCTCGCGCGAGATGGTCTGTGCAGCGCGGTCGAGCAACGGCGCCAATGAACCGGTCTTCTCGCCACTGGCCACCAGATGCACCAGGATCGGCGGATACACTTTCTGCACCTTCAGCGCAGCGCCAAGCGAAGTACCTTCGCGCACGCGTGCGGCCACATCATCGGCACAGCGCGCCAGCAGCGCATTGCCCAGTGTCTGTCGTGCGGCGTCCAGTGCGCGCAGCAAGGGCACACCGGCGTCAAGCAGGATCGCCAGTGTCGATGCGAAGCGTGCGCTGTTCACGCCCAGCACGAAGCGCCCCACCGTCGGTACGCGCAGCAGCAGGGTGTCCCAGTGCAGGCGCAGCTCCGGCCGCCGCAGGGCCAGCCGCCAGCCCACCACCAACGCGCCGATACCGATCCCCGTCCATGCACCCCACGCGCGTACGAACGCACTGGCCGCCAGCATCACCTGGGTCAGCATCGGCAGCGTCTGCCGCGCCTGCACGAACGCAGTCACTACCTGGGGAACCACGTAGCTAAGCAGGAAGATCACGATCGCCACCGACACCAGGCTGATCGCCGCCGGGTAGATGAACGCCGTCAGCACCTTCGCCTGCAGCGCGTTGCGCTCTTCGATGTAGTCGGCCAGGCGCTCCATCACCCGCGCCAGATCGCCGGAATCCTCGCCGGCACCCACCAGGGCACGATAGATCGCGGGAAAGTCGCGCGGCCGTGCCGCCAGCGCCACGGTCAACCGTTGGCCGGCGCGCACATCGGCACGCACCGCAGTGAGTGCCTGCGCAATGTGCGGGCGTTCGGCCTGTTCGATCACCGCGCTCAACGCGCTTTCCAGCGGCAGGCTGGCGGCCAGCAGGCTGGCCAGTTGCCGCGTGGCCCAGGCCAGTTCGCTGGCCGACAGCCTGCGCGTGCCCCAGCCACTGCCAGCACTGCGTGCGGCTGATACCTGTACCGGTGTCAGCCCACGCCCGCGCAGTTGCTGGCGCACGCCGCGCGCGTTGTCGGCGTCCAGCTGCCCCTTCTCGATGCGCCCCTGTGCGTTGGCGGCCTGGTAGTCGAACAGTGCCATGCGCGCCTCAGTCGTCGCCGGTCACGCGCAGGATCTCCTCCAGCGTAGTCACCCCGCTGTCGACCCAGCGCTGCCCGTCCTGGCGCAGGGTGCGCATGCCGGCGCGCCGCGCGGCCTCGCGCAGCGCAGGTTCGCCCTGCCCTTCATGGATCAGTGCCCGCACGCGCTCATCCACCACGAACAGTTCGTGGATACCGGTGCGCCCGCGGTAGCCGCTGTTCGCACAGGCGGGGCAGCCTACGGCCCGCCACACGGTGCGGTCCTCGGCATCCACTTCGGCACGCCGGCACTGCAGGCACAGCCTGCGCACCAGCCGCTGCGCCAGCACGCCACGCAACGATGAGGCCAGCAGGAAAGGTTCCACGCCCATGTCCGCCAGTCGGGTCACCGCCGAAATCGCATCGTTGGTATGCAGCGATGCCAGCACGCCGTGACCGGTCAGCGACGACTGCACCGCGATCTGCGCCGTTTCCAGGTCACGGATCTCGCCGATCATGATGGTGTCCGGATCCTGGCGCAGGATCGCGCGCAATGCGGTGCCGAAACTCATGCCGATGCGCGCGTTGACCTGGATCTGGCCGATACCGGCAAAGTCGTACTCCACCGGGTCTTCCACCGTGAGGATGTTGCTGGTGCTGCTGTCGAGCTGCCCCAGTGCCGCATACAGCGATGTGGTCTTGCCACTGCCGGTGGGCCCAGTCACCAGCACGATGCCATGCGGCTGGCGGATCAACCCGGTGAAGGTGGCCAGCGTATCGTCGGCCATGCCGAGGCGTTGCAGCTGCAGCCGCCCGGCATCCTTTTCCAGCAGGCGCAGCACCGCCCGTTCGCCGTGCCCGGTGGGCACGGTGGAGACGCGGATATCCAGCGGCCGGCCACCCACGCGGATCGCGATGCGCCCATCCTGCGGCAGGCGCTTCTCGGCGATATCCAGGTGGGCCATGATCTTGATGCGCGAGACCAGCGCCGCGTGCAACGCACGTCGTGGCTGCACCATGTCACGCAGGGTGCCATCGACGCGGTAGCGCACCACCGAATGCGTTTCGAAAGGTTCGATGTGCAGATCGCTTGCACCGTCACGCGCGGCCTGTGCCAGCAGGGCGTTGATCATGCGGATCACCGGCGCGTCGTCCTGTGCATCCAGCAGATCGGTCACCTCGGGCATGTCCTGCATCAGCCGGTCGAGATCGACTTCACTTTCGGCCGCGCCGACCAGTGCAGCGGCATCGCCACCGTCACGATACTGCTCGCCCAACCGCTGCTGCCAGGCCGCCGCATCCAGCACCTGGAACGGCAGCGGCCCGTGCCGGCGGCGCAGTTCGGCCACCGCCCAGGCGGCGGTCTCGGCAGTTCCCAGCAGGACCGGCGCGCCGCCTGCTTCGGCCAGCATCACGCCGTGGCTGCGCACCCAGGCATACGGCAGCGCAGGCGGCGGCGTGGCCATGCTCATGGGCCGATGACCAGTTCCGGGGTGTAGCCCAGCCCGCGCAGCTGCTGCAGCGCCGGGTCGAGCCTGGCCGGGTCGCGTGCCACCCGCACCCGCAGTCGCTGTCCGGTTTCGCCCGGCGTGGTTTCGGCATAGGCCTGCAGGCCAAGCGCGCGCACCTGTGCCACGGCCTGCGTGGCACGCGCTGCATCCAGCCCCTGCGCGAACTGCACCACCTGCACATTGCCCTCGCTGGCCGGATACAACGCCGCAAGGCTGCCGTTCTGCGGCGGCTGGCCCTGGCCATCGCGTGCATTGCCCTGGCCCAGCACCGACAGGTCCTGCGGTGGCAGCTGCGGCGCCGACAGCGCCGGCAATGCCCAGCTCTGCACCGGCTGCGCGCCGGCCTGTGCATTGCGCATGTAGTCGTAGCGGTCGCGGGTCAGGCGCTGGCCGGCAGCCGGGTCACGCACCACGTGCGGGCGCAGGAACACCATCAGGTTGGTCTTGGCGCGCTTGCGGGTGTCACTGCGGAACAGTGCGCCCAGCACTGGAATCTTGCCCAGGCCCGGCACCGCATCACGGCCATGACTGACGCTGTCTTCCAGCAGCCCACCGAGCACCATGATCTGGCCATCGTCCAGCAGCACGCTGGTGTCCAGCGCACGCTTGTTGGTGATGATGCCGGCGCTGCCCGAGCTCTGCGCATCGATGCTGCTGACTTCCTGGTAGATGTCCAGCTTCACCGTGCCGCCCTCGGAAATCTGCGGGCGCACCCGCAGCTTCAGGCCCACGTCCTCGCGTTCGATGGTCTGGAACGGGTTGTTGCTGCCACCACCGCCATCGGTCACATAGCGGCCACTGACGAAGGGCACGGTCTGCCCGACCATGATGCTGGCCGCCTCGTTATCCAGCGTCATCAGGTTCGGCGTGGAGAGGATGTTGGCGCCGCCTTTGCTCTGCAGGGCATTGGCCAGCGCCTTCATGTTGAGGATCTGGCCGACGCCGGGCAGGTTGATCGTGCCGTCGATCACGCCGATGTTCAGCCCGTCCTTCGGCAGCACGTCGAGCGTGGTGCGCGCGGTGGTGTTCAGCCCACTACCACCGGTGGTGCCGCCGAAATGGGTGCCACCGAAGGTGCGGCCGTTGCCCAGCATCCATTGCACGCCCAGCTCGGCGGCGTCGGTCTGGTTGACCTCCACGATCAGGCTCTCCACCAGCACCTGCGCCCGACGCTGGTCCAGCTGGTCGATCACCCGCCGCAGGTTGCGGTACACCGGCTCCGGGGCAGAGATCAGCAAGGTGTTGGTGGCGATGTCGGCCTGCACCGAAATGCCGTTCTGGCTGAAGCCGGTGCTGCCGGCATCGGTCGGTTCGCGACGGCCGGGATCAAGCCGCGGCGATTCCAGCGCATTGCCTTTGTTCTTGCCCTGTGCAGGCTGCGGCGGCGGGCTGGCATTGCGGCTGGTCTCGCCCGGCAATGCAGTGATGCCGTCGCTGCTGCCCATTGCCGGCGCATCGCTCTGCCCTGCCACCACGCCCCGCAGCACCCCGGCCAGCTGGGTGGCCTGGGCGTTGCGCAGGTACACCACATGCAGGTTGCCGGACTCGTCCTGGGCCTTGTCCAGCTTCTCCACCAGCTGCCGCGCCAAGCGCGTGCGGCCCGGGCTGCTGGAACGCAGCAGCACGCTGTTGCTGCGCGGGTCGGCCATCACCACCACCTTCTGCGCCGGCTCCGCGCCCTGCGCATCCAGCAGCGGTGCGACCATCGCCGCCACGTCCACGGCAATGCCCTGCTGCAGCTTCACCACGTCGGTGTCCATGCCGGCCGGTGTATCCACGCTGGCGATGACCCGCGCGATGCGCTCCAGGTTGTCGGCGTAGTCGGTGATGACCAGCGTGTTGTTGCCGGGGTTGGCGGTGATCGGATTGTCCGCGGTGATCATCGGCCGCAGCACCGCCACCAGCGCCGCGGCACTCTCGTAGCGCAGGGAAAACGTGCGCGTGGCTATTTCGCCGCCCGCGCCACCGGCACCAACGCGGCCGCCCAGCAGCTTGGCATCGGCCTGCGGCACCACCCGGCTGACACCCCCGCTTTCAACCACGGCAAAACCGCGCATGCGCAATGCACCCAGCAGCAGCTGGTAAGCCTGCACACGGCTGACCGGCCCATCGGAGACCACGGTCATCTTGCCGCTCACCCGGGGGTCGACCAGGAACTGGCGGCCGGTGAAGCGTGCCGCCATGCGCAGCACCCCACCGATATCGGTGTCCACCAGGTTCAGCTGCACCGGTTCGCCATTGGCGTCCTGCGCCTGCACCGGCGCCGGAAGATGGGCCAGGCCCACCACCAGTGCCAATGCCGCGCTGCAGCCCAGGCTGCGCATCGCCTTCATGGATGGCCACCGCCCTGGGCGGCCATCACGATGTTTCCGGAAATCCGTGCCGCCGGCATGTTCGCGTCCCCTGTCCGTTGCAGTTGCAGTTGCTGCAGTTCGATGGCCGGGTCGGCCAGCAGAGGGAGCAGCCAGTTCCAGAGCGCATCGGCGGGCACACTGCGTACCTGCAGGTGCCAGCGCCCGTCGCGCGTTTCGATATGCAGGCTGCCCGCCAGGCCGGCAGCGGTGATCTGTTGGCGCAGGCCTGCAAGTGTCGGCCGCCGGCCTTGCGCCTGCTGCTGTTCACGGGCGCGCAGCAGCGGTGCAAGTGCTGCCGCCTGCGCCTGCAGCCGTGGAAGCTCAGCCTGCCAATGGCTGCGCTGCTTAAGCAGCGGCTGCAGCCAGCCCAGCCATAGTGCGGCCGCCGCTATCGCCGCAGCCATCAACAGCAGCATCGCGCGCTCGCGCGCCGCCAGCCGCTGCCAACGCTGCGACAGTCCGCGCACGAAGCCCGCCGGCCGTAGTTCCGATGCGGTCACGGCGCAGTCCCGCGGCTGATCCGCAAGCGGCCACCGGCTTCGTGCGCAAGCTGCAGCCCCTGTGCCTGCATCGCCTGCTGCCAGCGCTCCAGCCGTTGCGCGTCCTCGGCCAACACCTGCGCGTCAGCGTCCAGTTCCAATTCCATCTGGCCCGGTTGATAGCGCAGGCTGCGAACCTGGCCAGCCAACTCGGGGATGGCCTGCAGCACGCCGGCAACCTGCTGCTGCACGGCGGGAAGTGCCCGTGGCGCTGCCGGCGCCGCCAGTGCCCGCCGCGCCTGCACCACCGGATCGACCACATCGTCGATCTCGGGGAAGTGCGTGCTGAACTGCCGCGCCAAGTCATGCTGCAGGGCTTCACCCTCGCTGTGCCAGCGCGACACCTGCAGTTGCAGGCCCAGCGCAGCCAGCACTGCCGCCGCCAGCGCAAGACCGATGGCCAGGCGTGGCGCACCTGCACGCGAGGCCGGCAACGGCAGTGACCAGCCAGGCAGCGGACCGCTGCACTGCACCGCCTGCGTCAGCACGCTGGCCGGCAGACGCTCGGCCCAAGCGGGCGGCACGGCATCGATCCACTGCACTGCCTGCACCCCGGCCTGCTGCAAGCGCACGGCCAGCACCTGCATCACCGAGGCCAGGTCACGCCCACCGCACCACTGCACGAAGCCACGATCACGGCCACAGCGGACCAGTACCTGCTCACCACACAGCTGCAGGGTGGCCTGGCCGACCGCCCACGGCAGCACCAAGGGCGTTGGGTGCAGCGCCTGCAACTGCAGCCCGCACTCGTGCAACTGCTGCTGTACGCGCGCAATCGCCTCCAGGCCAAGCCACGCCACCGCCACCGTGCCATCGGCCGCCTGGGTGCCATGGCCCAGCGCCACCTCCTGCAGATCATCCAGCAGCATCGCTTCCACTTCACCCTGCAGGGCCGCCTGCAGGCGTCGCCCGGGCAGCGGCGGCAGCTGCAGCTCAAGCAGGATCAGGTCCTGCGGATCAAGGCTCGCATGCACCCTCGCCTGCGGAAAGCGCTGGCCCAGCGTCGACAGAGGGTCGCTGCCCGTGGCCAGCACGCGGTCCTTGTGCAGCTGCGCCCACTCCACCGCGCTGTCCCCATCCAATCGTTCCAGCGCCGGCAGGCGCACTCTCAGCTGCAGGCTCATGCACCGATCCTTGTCCATACCCGTTGCACACGCACGCTGTCGTCACGGTACTCGCGCCAGATCAATGCGCGGAAATCCACCGATGCGCCGTCTGCCTGTACCTGCCCTACCGCCAGGAACCACTCGCTGTGGATACCCAGCGGCATCAGCGCCATCTGTTCGTTGCTCAGCTGCAGCCGGTTGGCGATGTCACCGCGGTTGAGCAGCCAGTGGCCACGATCGCGCTCGCCCAGCAGCGCCTGCAGGCGCCCGGCATCCACCCCCGGTGCAACCGCCTGCAGTACGGCGATATCACCTGTATTGGCGTTGACCAGGGTCTGCGCTGGCAGCACCACCGTACGCCGCGCCAGTGCCTGTATCGCCACCGGATCGGCGCCTGCCAGCACCTGCTCGATCAGCGACTCACGCGGCAACGGTGCACGCGCCTGCCGATCGCCATCGCGCAGGCGCGACTGGACCTGCGTTGCGGCGCTGGCACAGGCCGCGCGGGGCAGCCCCTGCCCCACACACAGCGAAGTGAACGCACGCAGTGCCTCTGCGGCAGGCTGGCCGTCAGCCAGCAGCGTGCGCAGGTTGAACCTCGACTGCGCGTCCACCAGCTGCAGGTGCACCGGCAGTGGCGCCTGCAGCTGCACCGGCCGCGCCCAGCGCCCGTTGCCAACGGTAGTCAACTGCTCGCGCGCGTCCTCACGCAACTGCTGCGCCGCGCGTTCCAGCGTGACGTCCACCGCCATGCGTACCTGCATGCGCAGCTGGTCGCTGCGTACCGCACGCAGCTGTGCGGCCTGCCGGGTCAGCAGCGCAGTGGCGATCACCGCCACCAGTGCCACCACCAGCATCGCCACGATCACCGCCATGCCCTGCTGGCGGGCAAACGCACCTGGAATGTTCCGGCGTGCCATTGTCCGGCCTCACAACTGCCAGGAACCGATGTCCGCGTTGCCGGCCTCACCGCCGGGCTTGCTGTCGGCCCCCAGCGAGAACACGTCGATATCGCCGTGCGTGCCGGGGTTCTGGTACTGGTAGGGGTGCCCCCACGGGTCATCCGGCAGGCGGTCGAGGTACGGCGTGACCGGCATCGCGCCGCTGCCCTGCGGCGGTTTCAGCAGCGCCTGCAGCCCCTGCCCGGCACTGGGGTAACGCCCATTGTCCAGCCGGTACAGCTTCATGGCCTGCATCAGTGCGGCGATGTCCTGGCGTGCCGCCACCACGCGGGCCTGGTCGGGGCGATCCATCAACCGGGGCACGATCAGTGCAGCCAGAATGCCGATGATGACCACCACCACCATGATCTCGATCAGGCTGAAGCCCTGCTGCCGAGCCCTGCGACCACCCATCTGCATTGCCATTGTTCCGCCCTCATCATCCTGGAAGAGACCGCCGCCCCATGGTCAGCGGCGCATGTGTCAGTACGATAAACATCCTGCGGAAATCGGCCGTTCCTGCAGCCGATCACCCACACCGCGCGCGTTCCCCACGCAGGCAGCGTCCAGCAGCGACGACGGAACGCGCGCAAGCGTTTCCTCCACGCAGCGCTGCAGCAGTGGCGCGGCACACGCCTGCAGCAGGCGCATGCACTGCAGGGGCGACCAGGCCATGCCATGATCGAAGCCGATGAATTGCCGGTACACCTGGTGATAGCGAAGATCGTCGTGCAGGCGCTGCACGCTGCCAGGGGCGCACAGCGCGATCAGCAGCACCGCACGCTGCACCATGCGCACCTCCGCACTCTCCTGCGCAAGCGTGGCCAGGGCCGCTTCAGGCCACGGCTGCAGGCATGCGTCCAGCGCCTGCCGCAGCAGCATCAACGGATGGCCGCTGACATCCAGCGCTGACCACCTTGCCGCATCAGCCCAGGCATCGCTGGACAGCATCCACACCCACGGCTGCCCATAGCGCTGCACATTCACTGGGGCGTGCCGCGCCTGCTCCAGCGACTGGCTCAGGTGGCGGTCCAGCTCCAGCATGCTGATCCTGCGACTGTCGTTCATCGGCGTCGCCTGCGCTCCGCGACGCGGGAGCGTCGTACTCTGCAGAAGACGTCAGCAAGGCAACCGAAGCGACAGCACGAATGCGATGTTGAGCAGTGCGTGGCAGCATCGCGGGAATGTCACCGCAACGTCATCCGCCTGCAGGCTTGCAGGTCCAGGCGCGGCGCCTCTCCGCCACACCGCCGGGCCAGCACGGCAACGTCGCTGCGCTGCGCGAATGCCGCCAGCGCGTGCATCGCGTCCGCGTCATCCAGCAGCGCCGCCGTCGCCGCCTGCAGCAGTGGCAGCTGCCATCCCTCCATCTGTGCATCGCTGGCGGCCACGAACCAGTGCCACAACCGGTGGTAGCGCACGTGATCGTGAAGTGCCGCCAGACCCTCGATGCCGTGCATGGCCATCAGCAACAAGGCACGTGCCAGTGCAGCAGCAGGCAGCATTCCCGATTCCGAAAGTGGCAGCGCCTGCCGCTGCAACCGCAGCAGCATCGCCAACGGATGGTCCTGTGGCTCGAACTCCAGCAGCACCGCCTGCTGCCGCCACTGCGGGTCGGACACCACGCATACCCACGGCGCGCCATAGCGGTGCACCATCAGCGGCCGCCGCTGGGTGGTTTCCAGCAGCGCCGACAGATTGCGGCGCAGATCCAACACACCGATGGTCTCGTTGCGCATCCTTGGCCTCTCCATGCATGCAGCGGGCGTGCGCGTCGCGCGCAGCCAGGGTCTTACCCCAAGACGGCAATTCCACCGGGAAAGCGACGCAGGCCGAGTGACAGCGTCTGCCCGAGCTGCTCCAGTGCGGCATCCGGATCATCAATGCGGAAGCGACCACTGACCGGCGCCCGCGCCAATGCGGATTCGCCCAGCAGCACCTTGCCGCGCCGGTAGCGGTTGATCTCGGCCACCACCTCACGCAGTGGCGCGCGGCGGAACACCAGCATGCCTTCGGTCCAGGCGCTGACTTCGGCCGCCAAGGCTTCGGCCACCACGCCACTGAGGCGCTCGTCATACACCGTCTGCTGGCCGGCCTGCAGCTGCAGGCGACCTTGCGGATGCTCGATGCGCACGCTGCCGCGCAGGCAGGTCACGCGCACCTGGCCATCGGTATTGCGCACATCCAGGCGTGCTGCGCCCTCGTCGGCCACCAGGCAACCCGGCCCGGCGAACAGCGCCAGGCGCGCTCCCGCAGCGGCCTCGATCGCCGCCTGTCCCTGCACCAGCTCGAAGCCTTCACCCTGGGCATCACTGCGCCGGCGCAGGCTGCTCTGCGTATCCAGCTCGATCTTCAGGTGCGGCGTCGGCGCAATCTGCAGCCGCTCGCCGGTACCGGTATGGAAATCGGCGGTCATCGCCGTCACCGAAGGCCACAGGCCCAGTGGCGGGTGCAGCGCAGCCACCACGGCCAGGCTCGCAGGTGCCGCCACGGCCGCACCCAGGAATGCGCGCCGGCTCCAGCGTTGTGCCGGGGTTGCAGGCTGCGGCTGGCGCGCAGCGGCAGGCAGCTGCTCACCGGCCAGGCGTACCTGTTCCCATTGCCGTTTCGCGCGCGCAAAGGCGTGCCGATGGCCGGGATCGGCCTCGCACCATTGGCGGAATTTCCTGGCATCGGCCGCAGTGGCTTCGCCCGAGGTCAACCGTACCACCCACGCGTGGGCCTGGCGCTCCACGGCGTCGAGCGGGCGGTGCGGTTGGTCGTCAGCGTCCATGAGGGCTCTTGCCGTCCCCGCACGCTGCGGGGTTCTGCTCGGCGTCAAAGTGTAGACGGATGCCGTGCCTCAGAACCGCACCTGCCGTCCCTGCCCGCTGCGTTCGGCCAGGTAATCCTGTGCGGCTTTCAGCTCACGCTGCACCAGCCGCAACGACACGCCCAGGTGCTCGGCCACATCGCGCTGCTGCAGGCCGTCCACGCGGATCGCCAGCAGTATCCGGCGGCGGCGCTCGGGCATCCGCTGCAGCAGCCCGACCATGTCTTCCAGCGCCATCTCCTGCTCGGCCGCCTGTGCCGGCCCCGGGCCGGGATCGGCCATGTCCATCAACGTATCCACTTCTTCCAGGCTCAGCAGGCGATGGTCGGCGCGCTGGCGGTCGATCACGGTGTTCATCGCCATGCGCAGCAGGTACGCCGCTGGGTTCTGTACCGGGTCCAGGCGATCGCGACGCGTGCTCAGGCGCATCCAGGTGTCCTGCAGCGCGTCGCCGGCCAGCTCTTCCGAGCCCAGCTTGCGCACCAGGCGGCGCTTCAGTTCGTCGTACGCGCCCAGCAGATGGTCCATCAGGTCCACCGCCCCAGCCGTGCTGTTGCTCATGTTCGATTCCTTGACGTCATGGTTGGGGCGGGCGCCGGCCACAGTCGTGGCCCGCGCTGGAAGGGCGGATCTGCAGGGTCACCGGCTGCGGCAGCGCGGCAGCATCGGCGCCCAGCCGCAGCGACTGCATCGCCTGCAGAAGACGCGCATCGCGGCGGGTGCTGCCGCTGCCGGCAAGCAGTTCGGGTTCCTGCACCTGGCCGTCGTTGGCAATGCGGAAGCGCAGCGTCGCCGCATAGGCGCCCGGTGCAAGGTCAGGGTCGCCACAGAACGCAGTGCGCAGCCGCTGCTGCAGGTCGCCGAAACGGCGACGCAGCCCGAGCTCGCTGGCCACACCGGTCGCAGAGGCCTCGGCAGCGGCGCGTGCGGCGCGGCGCAGGACCACGCGCTGCGCGCCGATCAGCTCGGCCTCGACACCGGTATCCTGCAGCACCACCTGCAGCGCCTGCAGTGGCGGCAGGCTGGCCTGCAGCGGATGGCTGCTGCGGCCCGTGCCGAGGTCGCCGGGATACATCACCGACCAGCCGCTGACGACGCTGAAGCGCTCGACCGCCTGTTCCAGCGGCTGCGCGGGAATGTCATAGGCGCGGATGTCGTCCTGTGCGGCGGCAGCGAAGGCGAACAGCAACCCGGCGGCGGCCGCCACCCTCCAACGTCTGATCGCATGCTGTCCATTCAGCCCCCTGACGTAGAACACATGACCCTCGGCAGCGACATCAGCTGCAGCGGCGAAGCGCGGTGCGACCAGGCGGGTCGACCTGCGCACGGCCGGCAAGCGGGTCAAACCGTAGCGGCGTCACGTGTCATTGCGATGACGGCGGCGCGCAGGGGACGCGCCGGGCCGTTCAGACCGGCAGTTCAGTGGTCTGCTTGATCCGCTGCATGGGGATTTCGGTCTTGGTGTTCTGCACCCCGGCGATCCGGTTGAGGTGCTGTATCTGGAACTGCCGGTACGCATCAAGGTCGGCCACCGCCACCCGCAGCAGGAAGTCGCAGTCGCCCGCCATCAGATGGCATTCAAGCACTTCCGGGAAGGACTTGATGCTGTTGATGAAGTGGTTGGTGGTGTCTTCGTCCTGGCCACGCAGCCACACGCGGACGAACACCGTGAACCCACGCCCGATCCTCGCCGCGTTGAGCAGGGCCACGTAGCGATCGATGTAGCCGCCCTCTTCCAGCAGGCGGACCCGGCGCAGGCAGGCGGACGGCGACAGCCCCACCTGTCGCGAAAGCTCCAGGTTCTGCAGGCGACCATCGCGCTGCAGGGCGTCGAGGATGCGGCGATCCAGGTTGTCGAGCTGGTACTGCATGAAATTTCACCCATCAGGCCTATGACCGCATGATATTCCAAATTCTGTCGACTCAATGGCATCAACGCAACCCGATTTCGTGATCGGACCGTTAGCATGGGCGACCCCCACCCGTTGTTGATCCATGGACGCCCGAACCACCCTGCCCCTGCCTGATCCCGCGTGCGACACCGCACCGCGCGCCGAATTCCTGCGCGGCCTGCGCGCCGCCGTGCCGGTGATGATCGGCTTCATTCCTTTCGCCCTGGTGCTCGGTGCCCAGGCCGCCCAGAAGGGCCTGTCGGCGCTGGAAGTGCCGCTGATGACCGGCCTCAACTTTGCCGGTGGCTCTGAATTCGCCGCGGTCGAACTGTGGACTTCGCCGCCACACATCGCGCTGATCGTAGCGATCACCGCACTGGTCAACAGCCGCCATCTGCTGATGGGCGCCAGCCTGGCGCCGTTGCTGCAGCACCTGCCGCGCCGTCGCGTGCTGCCGGCGCTGTTCTTCATGTGCGATGAAAGCTGGGCACTGGGCGTGGCCGATGCGCGCCGTCGCGCACTGGGCTTCAGCCTGTCCTACTACCTCGGCGTGTCGGCCGGCCTGTACACCGTGTGGGTGCTGTGCACCGCGCTCGGCGCGATCGTCGGCCCACTACTCGGTGACATCCACGCCTACGGCTTCGACATGGCCTTCCCCGCCGTGTTCCTGGTGCTACTGCGTGGCATGTGGCAAGGCATGCGCGCCGCCCGGCCATGGCTGGTCAGCCTGGTGGTGGCAGCGGGCACCTACCTGCTGGTGCCCGGCGCCTGGTACGTCGCCAGCGGCGCGCTGGCCGGTCTGGCCGCTGCGTGGCTGCTGGCCGAGGACGCCGCATGATCTTCAACGGACTGATCCACTGGACCTCGGTGCTGACCATCATCCTGATGGCCGCCGCCACCTATCTCACCCGCATCATCGGTTTCCTCGCGCTGCGCAACCGCACCCTGAGCAAGCGCGCGGTGACGGTGATGGAAGCCGCCCCGGGCTGCGTGCTGATCTCGGTGATCGCCCCGGATTTCGTGGCCGACAAGCCGGCCGATCTGGCCGCACTGGCGATCACGTTGCTTGCGGCCACGCGGCTGTCGATGCTGCCGACCGTGCTGATCGGCGTGGTATCGGCGGGTGTGCTGCGGTATGTGATGGGGTGAGCGCCCACTAGCGCCGCCCCTCCCTGCGACAGCCGGTCGCAGCCCCCTCCGGGCACACGCTTGACCTATATCAATCCGCCCCACGCCACAGGCGCGTATCTCTATGCAGGAACCCAATACGCCGGCGTCACCGGCATCCAAAGGACCTGCGATGAGCTACACCCCCGACAACGCCCAGCTGCTCAACGCCATGCAGAACGTGATGGTGATCTCCACCACCGACCTGCAGGGCAACATCACCTATGCCAACGACCTGTTCTGCACGCTCACCGGGTTCGCGCGCGAGGAACTGATCGGCCAGCCGCACAGCATCGTCCGCCATCCTGACGTACCCAAGGCCGTCTACAAGGACATGTGGGACACCATCAGGGCCGGCAAGACCTGGACCGGCATCGTCCCCAACCTTGGCAAGGGCGGCGTGCTCTACGTGGTCGACACCACCGTGCAGCCGCTGTTCGACGCCGATGGCAACATCACCTCGTACATCAGCATCCGCCGCGTGGTGAACGACCTGATGCAGAACTACGACCTTGTCGAGTTCAGCAAGGAAAAGTTCGACGACTTCTACGAGGCTGCGTGAACGCCATCCCCACATGCAGGCCCATCAGCCGGCTGCTGGTGGGTTTCGCCTCCGAGTCGGGCAACGCCCGCGCCCTGGCCCAACGCCTGGGTGCTGACCCGGAACTGCAGCCGCATGGACCGCAGGTCCTGCCGTTCAATGACATCGATGTGGCCGGCCTCGGCCACGGCGATGTGCTGCTGGCCATCTCCAGCTCGTTCGGCGACGGCGAGCCACCGGCCAATGGCGAGCGCTTCTTCGAGTCGCTGCGACAGGCGCCCGCCCTGCCCGGACTGCGCTACGCGGTATTCGGCTTGGGGGATACCGGCTACCCCAGCTTCTGCGGTTTCACCAAGGCGCTGGATGCAGCGTTGAGTGATCGTCAGGCGCAGCCACTACTGCACCGTGTCGACGCCGACCTCGGCTACGAACAGTTCTTCCAGCAGTGGCGGCCGGTGCTAGGCCAGGTACTGGACGGTGATGCGACCGCCGGCCAGGATCTGCGCCTGCAGGTGACGGCTTACGGCGAAGACAACGCGTTCGCCGCCGGCATTGTCGAACGGCGCCGACTGAATCACAGCACCCCCGCCGCCTGGCACCTGCAGCTGGACATCGCGGGCAGCGGCATGGCCTACCGGGCCGGCGACACCCTGCATCTGGTTGCAGAAAACGATCCTGCGCTGCTGCAGGCCCTGGCAAGCTGGTATGGCGATTCCAGCGCCGTCGACGCGCTGCGCGACCGCGAACTGCGCCTGCTCAGCAAGGGCGTACTGCGCGAACTGGCCAGGCTGGGGGGTAGCGACGTACTGAAAAGCCTGCTGAAGATCAGCCAGAAACGCGAACTGGACGCCTACCTGCATGGCCTGGACCTGCTGGACGTGCTGCAGGACCACGCTACCCCGCAGTCGGTTCCGCTGGCGCGGCTGCGCGAGCTGCTCTCACCCTGCCTGCCGCGCGCCTACTCGATTGCCTCGCATCCGCGCGACGACCAGCTGAGCCTGTGCGTGCGCGAAGTGCGCTACACCCTGCGTGGCCGCGAACGCTTCGGCACCGCCACTGGCAGCCTGCTGCACGGCGGCGACACGGCGCGTGTGTACTGCCGCTCCAATCCGGGCTTCCACCTGCCCGAAGGCGGCGACGCGCCCCTGCTGCTGGTCGGCACCGGTACCGGCATCGCGCCGCTGATGGGCCTGATGCAGGAACTGCAGGCCACCGGCGACGCACGGGAGGTCCATCTGGTGTTCGGCGAGAAGCACCGCGAGCACGACTTCCTGTACCGCGAGCAGCTGCAGGACTGGCAGGCGCGTGGCGTACTGGCTGGCCTGCACACCGCGTTCTCGCGCGACGCGGCGCAAAAGGTCTATGTGCAGCATGTGCTGAAGCAGCAGGCGACGCAGATGCGGGATGTGCTGGCCCGTGGCGGCCACATCTACCTGTGTGGCAACAAGAGCCACCTGGAAGGTGCGATGCGCGAAGCCATCGACGCGATCGGCGGCGAAGGCCATTGGGATGCCCTGCGCAGTGAGGGTCGCACCCACTGCGAGCTGTATTGAACCGTCCCTCGGGTAGAGCCGGCCGCTGGCCGGCTGCTGTTGGCGCTACCAAGCTGCCGGCCAGCGGCCGGCACTACCCGCGTGGATACACGGCGCGCCAGGATATGGCCCTGCACAAACGCCCCGCGTCATCCATCGACGACGCGCCCGTCCACCACGCGCGCCACCTGCTGGCCGAACACCGCCACATCCTGATTTGAACCGTCCCTCGGGTAGAGCCGGCCGCTGGCCGGCTGCTGTTGGGGCTACGACGCTGCCGGCCAGCGGCCGGCACTACCTGCGTGGATACACAGCGTGCCAGTGTCCGCCGGGCATGGCTCGGCACAAACGCCGCGCGTCATCCGCCGACGATGCGCCCGTCCACCACGCGCGCCTCCTGCTGGCCGAACACCGCCACATCCTGATTTGAACCGTCCTTCGGGTAGAGCCGGCCGCTGGCCGGCTGCTGTTGGCGCTACGACGCTGCCGGCCAGCGGCCGGCACTACCCGCGTGGATACCCGGCGCGCCAGGATATGGCCCGGCACAAACGCCGCGCGTCATCTGCCGACGACGCGCCCGTCCACTACCCGCGCTGCCTGCTGGCCGAACACCGCCACATCCTGATTTGAACCGTCCTTCGGGTAGAGCCGGCCGCTGGCCGGCTGCTGTTGGCGCTACGACGCTGCCGGCCAGCGGCCGGCACTACCCGCGTGGATACACGGCGCGCCAGGATATGGCCCGGTACAAACGCCGCGCGTCATCCGCCGACGATGCGCCCGTCCACCACGCGCGCCACCTGCTGGCCGAACACCGCCACATCCTGCGGGTCGTGGCTGATCAGCAGCAGTGGAATACCGGTTTCATCCAGTACGGTTTCCAGCTCCTGGCGCAGGTGCTGGCGCAGGTCGTGGTCGAGCGCTGCGAACGGTTCGTCCAGCAGCAACGCCTGCGGCCGGGTCACCAGTGCACGCGCCAACGCCGTGCGCTGACGCTGTCCGCCAGATACCTGCGACGGCAGCAGATCCGCCACGTGCTCGATCCGGAATGCCTGCAGCCACTGCTCCACTGCCTCGATACGGGTGCCGCGCGGTGGATTCAACCAGCCCCGCTGCAGCCCGAACGCAACGTTCTGGCGCACGCTCAGGTGCGGAAACAGCGCGTAGTCCTGGAACACGTAACCCAGTCGACGACGCTGCGGTGGCAGATCGACCCCCGCTCCCGCATCGAACAGTGTCTGCCCGTGCAGGCGCACATGCCCATGCTCCGGGCGCAGCAGGCCGGCCACCGCTTTCAGCGTCAGGCTCTTGCCGGCACCGGAAGGCCCGAACAGCACCACCTGCCGCTGCGTGCACTGCAGCGCAACGTCCAGCTCGAACGTCTGGCCGGACGCCTGCAATCGCCGCTGCACCTGCAGGTCAAGCCACATCGCGCAGCTCCCGACGGCGCCCGCCCACCAGCCGCGCGGCCAGCAGCAGGATCACGATGCACACGACCGACGTCAGGATCACCAGCGCATTGGCCTTGCCATCCTGCCCCGCCTGCACCGCTTCATAGATGGCGATCGACAAAGTCTGCGTGCGGCCCGGAATGCTGCCGGCCACCATCAGCGTGGCGCCGAACTCACCCATCGCCCGTGCGAACGCCAGCAGCAGGCCCGCCAGAATCCCGCGCCATGCCAGCGGCAGGGTGATGCGGAAGAACACCGCCGCTTCGGACACACCCAGCGTGCGCGCGGCCTGCTCCAACTGGCCGTCCACTTCCTCGAATGCAGCGCGTGCTGGCTTGAACACCAGCGGAAACGACGCCACCGCAGCAGCGATCACCGCCGCCTGCCAGGTAAACACCAGGTTGATGCCGAACCACGACTGCAACCAAGCGCCGATCGGGCCATTGCGCCCGATCAGCACCAGCAGGTAATAGCCCAGCACCGTCGGCGGCAGCACCATCGGCAGGGTCAGTATCGAATCCAGCAGTTCCCGACCCGGAAAGCGCCGCCGCGCCAGCAGCGCGCCAAGTGCCACGCCGGCAACAAGATTGATCGCCGTGGCCCAGCCGGCCACCTTCAACGACAATCCCAGTGCGCTCCAGTCCAGGTCCATCCGTCAGGGCTTGCCGAACCCGTGCTTGTGCAGGATCGCCTGGCCCTGCGCCGAGCGCACGAACGCCGCGAAGCGCCTGGCTTCCACCGGCTGCGTGCTGGCCTGCACCACCGCCAACGGATAGGCCATGCGTCCGGCAACCGGAACCTCGAACGCGCGCCGCACGCGATCAGGCATTGCCTGCGCGTCGGTGGCGTAGACAAAGCCCGCATCCACCTCGCCCCGCGCAACGTAATCCAGCGACTGCCGCACGTTCTGCGTACTGATCACCTTGCCCTGCACGGCCGGCCACAGCTTGGCGGCGCGCAGCGCGCCCTGCGCGTAGCGGCCCACCGGCACGCTGTCCGGGTTGCCCACTGCGATGCGCTGCACGCCGGCACCCGCCAGATCGGCCAGCGCGCGCGGCGGCGCCTTCGCCCGCGGTGGCACGACCACCCACAACGCGTTCACCGCGAAGACCTCGCGCGTACCCGCCACCAGCAGCTTCTGCTGCGCGGCCTGATCCATCGTTGCCTCATCGGCCGAAGCGAACACATCCACCGGTGCGCCGCGCGCGATCTGCTGCAGCAGTACGCCGGAAGCGGCAAAGTTGAAGTCGACCCTGCTGCCCGGGTTCGCCTTCTCATAGGCTGCGCCCAGCTCGCGGAAGCTCTCGGTAAGGCTGGATGCCGCCGACACGGTGAGGTTGCCAGCCCACGCAGGCAACGAGGCCAGAAGACCCAGAAATACCAGTATCCATCGCTTCATCGTCGGCTCCCTGGCAAGGTTCAATCGGGCTCGTTTTCATCGGCCACGGCCAGTGCCGCCAGCCGGTCGGGTTGCAGCAGCAGGATTTCGCGCTGCTTCACCGCAATCACGCCATCATCGCTCAACCGCCGCAGCACGCGACTGGCCGTCTCCGGCGCCATCCGCAGATAATTGGCGATCTCGGTGCGGGCCATGGTCAGGTTGAAGCGGGTCGCGGAAAAACCACGCCGCGCGTAACGCGCCGACATATCCAGCAGGAACGCTGCCATCCGCTCCTCGGTGCGGTGATTGGCCGCCAGCGTGGCGACCTTGCCGATCTCCGCGCTGAGCAGGCTGAACAGCTTGGCCTGCAGCCCTGGCATGCGGGTGGCCAGCAGGCTCAGCTTGGGGAACGAAATGCGGCACAGGTGCACCGTATCCAGTGCCACCGCATTGCAGGGGAAGCGCGAACCGTGAATCGCATTGAGCCCGATCACCTCGCCCGGCAGAGCAAAGCCCAGCACCTGCTCGTTGCCCTGGCTGTCGTCGACGAAGGTCTTGACCATGCCTGCGCGCACAGCGGCGATGGAATCGAAGGCCTCACCCGCACGGAAGATGTAATCACCCGCATGGAACGGCCCCACGTGGTCGACCAGCACATGCAGTTCGCCCAGCGCCGTCTTGTCATAGCCCTGCGACATGCATGCATCGGAGAAGGCACAGGTGCTGCAGAAATGCAGCGCGTCGCCATCATCGGCGGCGGCAGGATTCGGCGTGGTCCGGCCGGGCCGGGCCTGTGAGGGCGGAGTTGAAGACATCGGGACAGCACTCAAGCGATGGCGGCCGCCGGCCGGAAACATGCGGCCATCATACGCCACAGCAACCGCCCTTCCTCGGCCAGGCGAAGCACGCGGCCGTCCCAGCGCGCCCAGCCCCGCGCGAGCAGCGGTGCGAGTGCAGGCAGGGTCTCGGCAAAGCATTCATCGAACGGAACATCATTGCGCCATTCGAAGGCAGCAGCATCCAGCGCATGATCGCAGGCGATGCTCTGCGCGACCTCCGCAGCCAGCCGCTCCTCCTCCGACAGGATCAGGCCAGCGGCCACGCCCACATGCCCTGCCCGCAGGCGTGCCTGCCAGCGCTCCAGGTCATCCTCCGTCCGGCAGAACACCTCACCAATCTGGCTGCACGCCGCCAGGCCGATGCCGATGAAATCGCTGCGATCGCGGCGGGGCACGCCTGCCAGATCGCAATGACGCTGGCCGTCACCCGGGCCGTTCGGGTCCGGTAGGTCCCCGCGTTGGTAATGGTCGCCGCCGATACCCACATAGCCTGCCTCGCGCAGCAATCGCCATGCCTGCAGCCAGCGTTCCGATGAGGGATGCTCTGGCAGCGCACACGGCGCCGGCAACAGCACGCGTTCGGGCGCATCTGCCAGCACGGTCTGCAGGCGCCCGATGAATCCGGCATCCTCCGCAGCGGGCACACGCAGCTGGTAGTAGCGGGCAGTGAAGCCGGCGTCGCGCGCCTGCGCCAGCACTGCCGGGCCAGGCGCATCGGCGCGGTCGATCACGTTCAGTCGCGTGCAACCCACTGCACGTAGTTGTGCAGGCGACAAGCCGCTGCCGGCATCCAGCCGTGCCTCCACCTGCGGCCGGGCCACGGTGCGCAGGTACTGCGGCACCGCATCCAGCAGCTGCCCCAGCAGAACCGGCGGCAGTGCCTCGGCCAGACCCAGCTGCAGCACCATCGCCACTACCTCGCGGTCCTCGGCCAAGGCATCTGCCTGCAGGCGCAACGCGGCCAGCAATGTGTCGAGATAGCGTTCGGCCGGCACATCGGGCCCCATGCGCCCGGTCTGGAAGCCCAGCGTCAGGCCACGTGGAATCAGGTGCTCGTTGCTGGCCTGCACGGCAGTACGCCAGCCGCTTTCACCGAAGCCGGCACTGAAATGGCCGGCCGGTGGAAACAGCACATGGCGCGGCTGCCGCAGCAATGCGGCCTGCAGCGCTGTGTCCTCGCTCGCATCAACGTGGAAGCTCATGGCTGTCATCCTCGCGCGTTCCTCTTCGCGTAGCCCTGATTGAAATCAAGCGTGACGTATTGCGCTGAGGTGCCGGCCAGCGGCCGGCACTGCCATTCACGTGCCGCGTGCCCGTTCCGCGGCAGCCGCATCGATGGCCTCCGGCAGATCGGTCTCCCGATCGATCTGCGGGAAGTGTCGACGCTCCATCCGGCGGATCGCGAAGTGCATCCACGCCAGGGCAGCGGACACCACCACGAACAGCAACATGAAGCAGCTGCTCCAGATGCCCAGGACATCGTTCAGCGCACCGAACACGATCGGTAGGATGAAGCCACCCAGGCCGCCAATCATGCCCACCACACCGCCCACCGCACCCACGTGCCTGGGGTAATACACCGGGATGTGCTTGTAGACCGCAGCCTTGCCCAGCGACATGAAGAAGCCCAGTACGAACACCAGCACGGTGAACATCACCACGCCGATGGCCAGGTGGAAGTGGATCGGGCCATGGATGCCCTTCACCACGTACTCGGTATCGGGGTAGGCCAGCAGGAAGGTGCAGATGGCCGACACACTGAATGTCCAGTACATCACCCGGCGAGCCCCCATCCTGTCGGACATCCAACCGCCCACCACGCGGAACAGGCTGGCCGGAATCGAATAGCAGGCTGCCAGCATGCCGGCGGTGCCGACGTCCATGCCGTACGCCCCCACCAGGTAATGCGGCAGCCACAACGCCAGTGCCACAAAACCACCAAACACGAAGAAGTAGTACAACGAGAACCGCCACACCTGCAGGTTCCTCAGCGGAGCCATCTGCTCGGAGAACGGCACCGGCTTCACCCCGTCACGGCGGCGCTGTTCCAGCGACGGGTCTTCCTTGCTGAACAGGAAGAACAGCACGGCGGTGACCGCCAGCGCGACCGCCCACACCTTGGCCACCATGGTCCAGCCCGCGGCCACCATCACCAAAGGCGCCAGCAGCTTGGTCACCGCCGAGCCGATGTTGCCGGCGCCGAAGATGCCCAGGGCGGTGCCCTGCCTGCTGGCCGGGAAGAACCTGGACACATAGGCCACGCCCACCGAAAAGTTGCCACCGGCAATACCCACGCACAGCGCGGCGAACAGGAACTGGGGGTAGGTGTGGGCATAGGTCAGCATCCAGGTAGCCACTGCGCCGCACAGCATCACCAGCACCATCACCTTGCGGCCGCCGAACTGGTCGGACCATATGCCGAGGAACACGCGGCTGACCGAGCCGGTCAGCACCGGGGTGGCGATCAGCAGGCCGAACTGGGTGTCGGTCAATCCCAGCTGCTCGCTGATCTGGATACCGATGATGGAAAAGATCATCCACACCGCAAAGCACACGGTGAAGGCGAATGTGCTCAGCCACAGCGCACGCTGCTGCTGCCCGGCACTGGCGGGGGCAAGGGCCTGGTTCATGCAATCTCCTTCCTCAAGAGTGGGTCAGCCGACCTCGGCTTCGGCTTCGATCTCATCCAGTCCGCGCACCGGGTAGCGCTCCTGCAGCTGCAGCAGGTACGCCTGCACCTCGCGTTGGCGCACCTGCAGCTCCAGGTAGTCCCGGATCTGTGGCAGCACTGCGTCGAACGGCAGCGGCTGCCCCTCCTCGCGCCCATCGATGCTGACCACGTGGTAGCCCCAGCGTGATTCCACCGGGAAGCCAGCCAGGCCCTCGCGCAGGCGGAACACCTGGCGATCGAACTCCGGCGTGGTCTGCCCACGCTGCAGCCAGCCCAGGTCACCGCCGTCACTGCTGGACGGGCAGCGCGAATGGCGCAGGGCGAAGTCGGCGAACAGGTGCGGCGCTGCTTTCAGTTCATTGGCCAGACGCTCGCCCTCGGTGCGTGCGGCCAGCCGCCCGGCCACATCATCGGCCGGCGCGGCCAGCAGGATATGGCGCAGCCGTACCCGATCCGGTGAGCGGAATCGCTCCGGGTTCTGCTCGAAGTAGCGTTGGCAGTCCTCGTCGGTCGGCACGCGGTCTTCGATCGCGTCTTCCAGCAGTTGCTGGATCAGCACTTCCTCATCGCTGACCCGGCCGCCTGCCGGCGCCAGCAGGCCCAGGCGCTGCGCTTCCAACCGCAGCAGTTCACGCACCACCAGTGCGCGCGCCGCCTCGGCACGCGACTGTTCCGGGCGCAGTGCCCGATGGTGCTGCATCTCGCGGGCGATGTCGGCCTCGCTTATCGCCGTGTCCTCCACGAACAACCGGCATGGTGCAGGTTGCCCGAGCGAGCGCGGCCCCTCCCCTGCCCCGTCATGCTGGTGCTGGTGGGCCTCGGCCGGGACCGTCTGGGCGGAATCGATCACGGTGATCGGCAGGAACTTCGGCAGGTTGCCCATGGCTTACTCCCGCGGCCCGTAGCGCAGCGCCGCCTGGCGACGGCGCACCACCTGGTACGGCCGCCACAGATAGCTGACCGGAATGCTCCACACATGCACCAGCCGGGTGAAGGGCGCGATCAGGAACAGAGTCAGGCCCAGGAAGATATGCATCTTGTAGACCCAGCTGACGCCCTCGATGTAGTCAGCAGCACCGGCACGGAAGGTCACGATGTGCTGCGCCCATTCGGCCAGCTGCACCATCACCCCACCGTCCAGATGCCCGGACGATACGCGGATGCTGTACAGGCCAAGACAGAGCTGGGCGAACAGCAGCACCAGCACCAGGGTGTCACCGAAGCTACCGGTGGCACGCACGCGGGCATTGGTCAGGCGACGCACCAGCAGGATGCTGATGCCGATGAAGCACAGCGCACCGAACACGCCGCCCACCACCATCGCCAGCATCTGCTTCTGCGAGGAGGTGATGAAGTGCTCATACACCGCGTGCGGGGTCAGCAGGCCGACCAGATGGCCACCAAGGATGGCGAGGATACCGATGTGGAAGCAGTTGCTGCCGATCCGCATGCCCTTGTCCGACAGCATCTGGCTGGAACCGGTGCGCCAGGTGTACATGGCCCTGTCATAGCGCGCCCAGCTGCCGATCAGCAGCACCGCCACGGCAATGTACGGGTAGTACTGGAAGGCGAATTGATGCAGGTAGTAGTTCATGGCTGGACCTCACGATGCACAGGACGGGCCGGCGAGCGCGTCGGTGGCTTGCAGTCTTCAGCGGGCGCTTCGGCACCGAAACGCACCGCTTCCTCTTCCCACAACCGGTCCATCGCCTCGGCCGTATCGTCGCGGGGTTCCTCACTGGCGCGTTGCCGCAGCGCCTCCAGGTTGACCTTGCCGTCACCAGCTTCCACCAGGATCTCCAGCAGCGGCACGTGCGGCAGCTCACGCTCGGTGGCGCGCGCGGCCAGCATCCCGGCGATGTGGCCGATATGGTGCAGCCACTCGCGCGCTTCGGTCTCCGGCTGGTGGGCCAGGAACTCCAGCAGCAGCGGCAGGTAGTCCGGCAGCTCACGGGCATCCAGTTCGAAGCCGTTGCGGCGGTAGGTCTCCACCAGGTCCACCATGGCCTGGCCACGGTCACGCGATTCGCCGTGGATGTGTTCAAACAGCAGCAGGCTCATCGAGCGGCCGCGGTCGAAGGTCGCCAGCCAGGCGGCCTGCGCATCCAACGGATCGCTGTCCAGCAACTGCTGTACGAAACCACGCAGCTGCCTGCGCCGCGCCGGTGTCAGTGCCGCCTCATCGCACGCCGCCAGCAGTTCCTCGCCGTGCTGCCACAGTTCGTCGCGGGGGTAGTCCAGCAGCACCCCCACCAGCTTCAGTACGCTCATCACACCACCTCCTTGCGGCGGTGGTTCGGGCCGTTGTTCACCACGAAGCTGGTGCTCTTGCGCTGCCCGAACAGGTCGGCCGGGCTGTCGCCGTTGCAGCCGTTGCCGAATGTGAAACCGCAGCCGCCGCGCTCGCCGAAGGCATCGTTGGCGTACTCGCGGTGTGCGGTCGGAATCACGAAACGGTCCTCGTAGTTGGCAATGGCCAGGTAGCGGTACATCTCTTCAACCTGTGCCACGGTCAGCCCGGTCTGGTCCAGCACCGCCGTGTCTTCCACGCCGTCCACGTTCTTGGCCCGGCGCCAGGCGCGCATCGCCATCAGGCGTTCCAGCGCACGCACCACCGGCGCCTCGTCACCGGCTGTCAGCATGTTGGCCAGGTAGCGCACCGGAATGCGCAGCGAGGCCACGTCCGGCAGCTCGCCACTCATGCCGATGCGGCCCCGCTCGGCCGCCGACTGGATCGGCGACAGCGGCGGTACGTACCAGACCATCGGCAGCGTGCGGTACTCCGGGTGCAGCGGCAGCGCCAGCTTCCAGTCGATCGCCAGCTTGTACACCGGCGACTGCTTGGCCGATTCCAGCCAGCTGTCCGGAATGCCTTCGGCGCGCGCAGCAGCAATCACCGCCGGATCATGCGGGTCCAGGAAAATATCCAGGTGGGCCTGGTACAGATCCTTTTCGGCAGCTACCGACGCGGCCTCGGCAATGCGGTCGGCGTCGTACAGCATCACGCCCAGGTAGCGGATGCGGCCGACACAGGTTTCCGAACATACCGTCGGCTCGCCCATCTCGATGCGCGGGTAGCAGAAGATGCACTTCTCCGACTTGCCGCTCTTCCAGTTGTAATAGATCTTCTTGTATGGGCACGCCGACACGCACATGCGCCAGCCGCGGCACTTGTCCTGGTCGATCAGCACGATGCCATCTTCCTCGCGCTTGTAGATCGCGCCCGACGGGCACGCCGACACGCACGCCGGATTCAGGCAGTGCTCGCACAGGCGCGGCAGGTACATCATGAAGGTCTTTTCGAAGGCGCCGTAGATCTCCTTCTGCACTTCATTGAAGTTGTAGTCGCGCGAGCGCTTGCTGAATTCCGAGCCCAGGATCTCCTCCCAGTTCGGGCCCCATTCGATCTTCTGCATGCGCTCGCCACTGATCAGCGAGCGCGGCCTCGCGGTCGGCTGGTGCTGGCTGTCCTTGGCGGTGTGCAGGTTCTGGTAGTCGAAATCGAACGGCTCGTAGTAGTCGTCGATCTGCGGCAGGTCCGGGTTGGCGAAGATCTTGGCCAGCATCCGCCAGCGACCACCGGCGCGCGGCACCAGCTTGC
>Ga0308156_1001233_pt1 | contig 32934 bp, 30 predicted proteins | sample PhyAR2_FD_201041 | JGI IMG/M metagenome (GOLD analysis project Ga0308156, IMG submission 201041) | Phyllosphere microbial communities from UC Gill Tract Community Farm, Albany, California, United States - DLSL A.R2 | ecosystem: Host-associated > Plants > Phyllosphere > Unclassified | place: USA... | reverse complement strand
GGGGATGTGATTGAGGTTCTCGAAGGTGGCGATAAGCCGGGGTTAAAGGGGCGGGTGCTCGACATCAATCTGGTCTATACCACCCTTGCGGAGGAGCATGAGGGGGGCGAGACGACCTTGCAACTGCCTAACAGCCTGTTCTTCCAGAGGATCGTGCGTAGGTGGAGTGATGGGTCTGGGTCTTTGTTCTGACATCATCGTCAGCGCTGATGATTTCGGATCAGGCTGCGGGCATGGCTTCCAGTGCTTTTGCGGCGTTGAGCAGGCGACCTAGGATCTGGTCAGCGACCTGTTCAGAGAACCCTTCTGGCAGGTCGTTGCGCACCTTCCTGCCCCACGCTTCTTAGGCCGACGCCGGTGTCTGGAAAGGTCGGACGTGCTCGCTGTGCTTGAACATCACTTGAGTCGAGAAAAAACCACCGCAGTCGGATTTACGTGTGCAGCCGTCGCACTGAGGCAGATACTCATTTTTCCAGTCTGATATCGACTTCCGATACACCGGCTCGATATCTTTGTTCACCAGGCAGAGCTGGTGGTTGTAGACCGAGCAATTCATGCCGTTGGCCCGCAGCACACCAATGGCCTCTGATAAGGTGTCTCGGTACGATTGTGGGTCTGCCCAGAGGATTTCTAAGTTGGCTCGCGTAAATCCAGTGATTTCCAGACCCATAAGAGCGACATGGTCGACAAAGAGCAGGTTACGGGTGATGAACTCACAGGTCTGCACCAGCCGTGGCAGCGTCTGCTGGTGCACCACCACCCGAATCTCGACCCGCACGCCGTATCGTTTCAAATTCAGGATTCCCTGGATTGTCTCGTCAAACGCGCCTTGCGCTTGCACCACGTAATCGTGTCGCACAGGGTCATCCGAATACACGGGGATACCCAGTTGCAGGGCCGGATGTTTGACCCGTCCCAACTTTGCCGCGAACGCTTCGTTCTTGAAACTTCGTCCGTTGGAAAGGATGTCAAGGGAGGTGTGAGGCAGCGCTAGCTTAGTCGCCTCCACCAGCTCAATGAACCTTTCCCCGTACAAGGTCGGTTCACCGCCGCTGAACCCGATATTTTCGGTATCCAAAGGAATCATCCGCACCAGCTCGAATGCTTCATCCAGCAGCCAAGAATCATCTGCACTTTTTGGCGGCTGGCTACACATCAGGCACAGGTGATTGCAGCGTTCCGTCAGTAAAATGGTATTGTTCGGTGCCGCCTTTCGGAACACCGACGAAATCGACTCACCTGCGGGGTTGAGTCGCAGGATATCGCCCTCGTCCAGATAGGCGTAGTCATCGGGCAGCAGATAGACATCGTGTAGTTCGCGTGCGATCCCCTCGACCGCCGCTAGCTCCGTCTCGCCGCCACAGAAAAGCAATGCCGCGAAGGGCGCGCCCATGCGCAATTGCCCAACGAACTCGGGGGTTAGCCAGGCTAGGTCCGCGCCCTTGAGCAACAAAGCCGTTTTTCTACGAAGCGGCGTCGGCAGCTTCGGATTTCGGGTGATATTGGCTAGGCTCGGGTTGCAGCGGGTCGCGTTCACAACATCGACTCTTCCGCGTAGTTTCAGCATAGGTTAGCCCACCGAGTGAAAAGCTGGCGCACAAAGGTGTCTTCCTCCATTCGCCGGATGAGGCCTTTGAAGATGTGCATATTGCGCTGGCAGAATTCGCTATCGGGCTTGCGGCCGACGAAGTCCTTTTGCTGTCCCCAGTGGAAAACCGGATCAGCGCCGCACCAGGGTTCAAAGGCACAGTCGTGACACATCGGTGCCGAGTAAGCGAAGCTCTCGTCCAGTGCCTGCAGCAAGGTTTCGTTGGTGAATAGCGTTTCGAAGCTATCGTTGACCGTTCCCAGCTTGAATGTAGCGTCACCCATTTCGGCTAGCATGCGCGCCTCGTCGCCTGCATAGACAGTCCCGTCATAGTTATAGACGACCCCTCCGATGCCGATTCCTGCCGGCGACATGAGGTCGACATAGCCGGGGTCACGACTGGTCAGCATCTTGGCAAGGATGGTGGCGGAGTAGTACTCAAGGAACTCGACTCCTTGGCGATTGAGTTCGATGATGTAGTCCAGTCCTTCATCGTAGAACTGCAACCACCGCGCCGCATCGTAGGCTCGGTAAAACTTCGTTTTCATGGCGAAGCCATAGGGAGACAGCGGTCGTAGGAAAATCCCGTGAAATTCCTGTTCCAGATACTCGTTGATGATTTCCTTCACGTGAGGCAAGCTCGCCGCCGTAGTCGTCATCAGCGCGCTGGCGGACGTTCTGCCGAGCTTTTGGCGCACCTTCTGTATCCCAGCAATCGTGCGCTCGTAGGAGTCGCCACCCGGGCGCGGCCGGTTCTTGTTGTGGAGTTCGCGAGGGCCGTCCAGCGACGTAGAGATTCCGACGTCGTGCTTGCCGCAGAAATCGAGCATCTCGTCGGTAACGACTGCCAAGTTCGTCGCGGCGACAAACGCTAAATCCTTCGGCACGGGCAGCTTGGCGTTTTCTTCTTTCGCCCGCAGCACGATGAACTTCATCAGGTCGAAATTGAGGAAAGACTCACCACCCTGAAACTCAAGCTTGATAGCAGGATTGGGCGAACGCAGTGCTAGCGCCAACGCCTTGGTCGCATGCTCGCGACTCATGTCGAAAGATTCCTTATCCTCCGACTGTCTAGAAACTTGGCAATAGGGGCAGGCATGTTCGCAGCGCAAAGTCAGCACAAACATGTGCAAGCCAGTCCATTCGGACAAGCGTTCGTGCCGGGTACGCACCTTGATAGCCAGAAGGTCTGCGGCCATTTTTGAATGCACGTCTGTCAGGAAATGCCGCGCGCGTAGGTCTACATATCGCGGGTCGGTCGCGCTAAGCTTACCCTCGACCAGTTTCTGCAATGGCTCGCGCTCGATGAGCCTGTATTCCCCTGCCAGGTTAGTAGCAACATAGCGCTCGTCGTCCAGAGGAGTGAACCGAAACGGCAGAAGTTTGTACTGGGCCTGTTCTTCAGCCGGGTGCCGGTTAAAGAAGGTAATCGGTTGAAATCTGCTCATGGGGATTCAGGCTGCCGGTGGCGAGCCGTCCGGCGAAATCAGGCCAGTTTTTGAAAAGGCGTGGGCCAAGATGAGGTTGCGTACCCCTTCCGTCTGGACGCGTATTTGCTCTCGCAGTTGTTGGTCGAGCGCCTCATTTCGTAATTGCTTGGCTAGGTGCTCTAGACCGCTCTCAGATTTCGCGGCCAAGGGCAGCGCGGTCACAAGGATGAAGTCCTGTCCGTCGCGGCTGCGCACTTGGACTTCGAACGACGCCAGGTTGGAAAAACGATGGCACGCTTTTTGTACTGCCAGTAAAGAAAAGGCTTTCGAATCGAACTCGACCAATAGATATGGATCCATCTAAGGCTCCTTGGTGTATTTGGCTGCTTGACAACCGACCTGGGGACGTAAACGGAAACGCCCCGGGAATCCGGGGCGCAACTACGCTACTTATAGATTAGTAGCCAGAACGATGGCTGGAGTGGCTGCCGTGGGACCCGTGTGAGCCATGCGAAGCGTGTGAGCCGTGATACGCGAGCATCTGACCGGATTCCGAAAGTTTCATCATCAGCGAGTGCCGCTCGCCATCCTTGATGTAGAAACTCTCGTTGGCACCAAGTTGCTCGACCGGCACTTGCGCAGTATTGGCAACGTCCTCTACGGCCGACATGACTTTTGCCTCCACCGGGCTGGATAATGCCGCCGCTGCTGTCATGACCGGAACCAAAAAGCCGAATTTTTTCATGTACGCCTCATTTTTTGATCGTTATTCGTACTGAACCCCTTGGTGCATTATTAAGCAAGGATGCGCTAATAGCAAGAAACGTGTGTTTTGCGAAGCAAAATATACCCAATACAAATAGGGCCTGGGAGTGGCTCCCCCGAGAAGCTGTTAGAAGCCAAGATGATTAAGCCAGTGATGTGTTTTGCGTAAGTAACTTATTTTCCTTTTGGAAACTTCGCATCGTGCTGACGCGCCTACTTTGATCGGATCGCGAGCCGATGGAGAGTCTGGCTCTTGAGTTGATATTGATGGTAGTGACTTCAGCTCTTTTTGATCGGAAATTTAATTCCCAAAACTCTCCAGAATGATGGATGAATATATACCGTAGAAGTAGGCTTAATTGACCCGACGCTAGGTCCCTCATTTACGTGGAATGACCAAAATATTGGAGTAGTGCTATCGGGTTTGATACCTACCAAGCCGACCTCGTAAAAAACCAAAAACAATTTTGTTACGACAGAATGTAGAGTTCCCTTTCCGCTCAGAAAGTAATCGTGAGCAGCCGTCAAGATTGGATCAGACTCATTGAAATTGCAAAGAGTAGAGTAATAGACATCTTCGACGACCTGAGAAGAAAGCGCCCCCATTTTGAAAGAAAGAGGTTGCTCTTCAAGAATTTTGGCATATCCAGTTAAATTAGGATAAGTAGGCCCCCATTCTTCTTGCAGAGCAATGAGGCGCTTCCTCGAATATTCTCCCTCTGCCTCTGAAATGATATGAATGGAAATGGAGCTTCGTTCTTCGGCACGTTCAAGACAACCGTTGATAAATAAAATTGCATCGCGTGGTCGATAGAAAGTTCGTTCCAGCAAATAATCCAGAAATGGCGTGCGTTCGATTTGCTTGGGAAATACTTCTAGCAGTTTCACGGGACGAGTTGTATAGCGCTTTCTAACCAGCTTTTCGATCCGTTTATCCAATAGGTCCCAAATTTGCTGCCGAGTCCAACGCAATTTGAGATAAAGCGAAGAGTACTTCTCTTCTTGGAAACCCGAATTCTTCGTGGCATTAATAACACGATTCAATAAATCGAGCCGAAGGGAAATGACAATTTTTACTGATTTAATTTTTTGAAATGAACGAACCGTTTCAATGAGCGCACGAATAAGACTGTACCGGAGATCATCTTCGACCCACTGCTCATCCAGTCCATCAATGGTTATGAAGTATTTCTGCTGCGGGTCATTGAACATGTCCTCAGACAAAAGTCTGATTACGTCAGCTAGTGCCTTTATCTGAATCTCGTTAACAACTTTACGACCGCGTTGGATAACCTCTTGCTTTTGCTCTTCCGTCAGTTTCTGTCCGCCCGACGCGTCGAGATTTACTCCACCAAATGATCCACCTATTGAGGCCTTTAAGTCAGATTCGACCTTGGTGGTTAGCTCCTTAACGCGGTATTCAGTTTCATCCCAAAATTTCTCCCCCCAATCGCTTAGGTACTTAATACCCTCTTCCTTAGATTTGTCTTTCTTAGACTCGAAGAGCTTAGATAAAAATGATCGCTTCTGCTCTTCACTATTAATTTTGTACTTGTATTTGAGAAGTTCGACAGTAAGAACGTGTTTCCATAACAGCTGGTAGAAAAGGTCTAAATTTACACCCGCAACGGTGAAAAATTTGAGAATGTCGGAGTTTGAAATGTAACTAAGAGATAGATTTTGGGGAGGCAACTCAATTACGTTGTCCTCCACTTCTCGCAATCTACGAATGAGGGCACTCTTCCCGGATCCGGTTCGTCCCACAATGATTCGTTTAGGGTCCGATGGGTCACGCAGAGTGTCGAGGTCGCCCGTCGCTACAAAACAACTAGATAGATACTGATCATCAGACTCTGCATCTGCTGTACCAACCGTATCGTTTCGTTTGAATCGAAACGCAATACCTGTATCCGCGTTGCTCATTTATCCCCCGTCACAGTTATTCTTATTAATTATTTGCAGAGTAGCATAAAAACTACGCCGAAAAGTGAGCGGCTAGCCTCCTGCGATGTCACCCCTCTCCGTGCTGAGCCTCGTGCTCGTACCTTTGCCAGCATGGGTGAAAATGGAGCCGTAGCGATTGCTCCGGATGCATGACCGCAAAGCCGTGCTTTGCAGCATGCGCATGCATCGTGCTCCCTTCAGCAAAGTCGGCAGCGTTTTGCTGGTAGCCGCGGTGCATCACGATCAAGGGAAAACCGCCTTATCTCGATCTGCAGTTAGCCTGGACCCGTCCCTGACTCAGAAGATGGGTGAACCGCCATCAGCGCCGCCAACCAGTCCGGCTATCCAGTCAGCAAAGACTCGTACGGCAGGCGAAAGAAAGCGCTGATGCGGATAGAGCAGGTGAACCGGAACAGACGCGGGTTGCCAATCGGCCAGGACCTCGATCAACCGTCCGTCCCGCAAATGCTCGGAAACCACATTCTCGGCGAGCTGCACCAGTCCGAAACCGTCCAGGCACATCTTTATGTAGAGACCGGTCTCATTGACTGCCGCGATACCGCTGACAGGGACGGAGATTTTTTCAGCGTCCCTGGCGAAATGCATTTCGCCCATCCGCCTTGCGAATCCAGAAAAATAATGAATGGCCCGGTGATGAGACAGATCCTGCGGCGTTTGCGGGATGCCATTCTCTTTCAGATAATCGGCAGAAGCACAAGTTACCCAGCGAAACCGACCGAGCGGGCGCGCAACCAGCGTTGAGTCATTGAGCTCGCCAGTGCGGATGACGCAATCCACACCCTCCTGGACAAGGTCAACCTGGCGGTCGTTGACCCCTATCATCAGATAGATATCCGGGTAGCGCCGGTAAAAGTCCTTCAGGTTCGGCATGACGATGAAGTGCGCGATGCCGCCGGGCATATCGATGCGCAAACGCCCCTGCGGCCGTTTGATGGAATCCCTCAGGCTGGTTTCCGTGTGCTCAATCAGCGCGAGTATCTCTCTGCATTGCGCCAGATACTGGGCGCCTTCGGGCGTAAGGCTGATGCGCCGCGTGGTTCTGTTGAACAGGCGTACCTGCAGGAATTTCTCCAGATTCTTGACGCTGCTGGTGACCGTCGAGGCCGGCAAGGAGAGTGTCTGGGCTGCCTGGATAAAGCTTCCTGCCTCAGCTACACGTACAAAGACCTGCATGGCTTGAATACGATCCGTCATTTTTTTCAGCCTTAACAGCGGAAATTGGGAGAACCAGGGGGAACTGGGAAACTTGATTATTCGTTAATCCTGAATAATGAAAACAGTTTAACCATCTTTTTCCGCCAATACTGCTTGGCGTACATTTCTCTCAACGAATTTGACAGAGGTGTACTGAACATGACTGAATACAACCGCACCATCGTGCAGGCTCCGGCGGCGCCGGCCACGCGAACAGTTATCCGCGGCGCAACCGTCTTGAGCATGGACGGCGATATAGGCAATCTGGCGCGCGGCGATATCCTTCTCGAGGGCAGCACCCTCAAGGTCATAGGTGAAAACATCGAGGCGGGCGACGCCGTGGTGATCGATGCCACCGGAATGATTGCCATGCCGGGCATGGTCGATACACATCGTCACTCCTGGGAAGGACAGCTGCGTCGCATCAATCCGAATGCCGAAACGCTGGAAGACTACTGCAATGCCACGCACTTCTCATTTGCCAAATACTATCGCCCGTCCGACATGTATATCGGCAATTTGCTCACTGCATTGGGCTGCATCGATGCGGGCATCACGACAGTCATCGACAACTCGCACAATAGCCGTACCGGCGCACACTCCGACGCTGCGGTGGAGGCGCTGCTTGATGCAGGTATTCGTGCTGTCCATGCCTCCGGTGCGCCGGTTTCTGGTGAATGGGATAAAGCCCACTGGCCCGGGAACCTGGCGCGTCTCCAGGAGAAATATTTCAAAGACGAAGACAACAAGCTGGTGTCGCTGGCCGTGATGGCACAGCTGGAGCCGGAGTTGTGGGCGTATGCCCGGCGACTGGGCCTGCCTATCATCACCGAGTTCTTTGGCGGTGCGATGGCCGCTGAGCTGGAGGGCTTGCACAGCAAGGGACTGCTGCGTTCGGATAACATCTTCAACCATTGCACCGCGCTGCCGGACGCAGGATGGAAGATCCTGCGCGAGGCCGGCGTGCGGGTCAACGTGTGCCCGCGCTCAGATGCCCATTACGGCATTGAGGATGGCATGTTCGCCATGCAGTCGGCCCAGCGTCACGGCATCAGCCCGGGCTTGAGTGTGGATAACGAGACCTCCTACAGCGGTGACATGTTCATGGAAATGCGGGTGGCGTTCTACCTGCAGCGCGTCATGGGTATGCATCAGCAACGCTGCTGCGGAAAGGATCACCATGCTGTGACACTCCCCGCCCATGGCCTGCTGAAGGCCGCTACCATCGATGGTGCTGCCTGTGCCGGACTACAGGAAAAGATCGGCAGTCTGACGCCGGGAAAGCAGGCTGACCTGATCCTCCTCAATGCACAGGACATCAACCTTTACCCCTCAGGCAATGCATTCGGCACCGTGGTGCATGCGGCTGAGCGCAGCAACGTCGACACGGTCATGGTCGGCGGACGCATCGTCAAGCGCGGCGGCAAGGTACTGGGCGTGGACAGCGAGCGGCTGCGTGCGGCGATCGACGAGTCGCGAGATCACCTCTTCGCTGCGGCCGGCTATCGTCCGGATATGTTTGCCGAGACCTTCCTGCCGCTTGCCTCGGCAAAGTAAGGAGGCCAGAGATGAACGCTGCCTACTACCTGCTGGCCATCAGCGCCGGGCTTGGCATCACGCTGCAGACGACGCTCAATGGCCAACTCGCCAAGGGTATCGGGGGCGATCCGGTCGCGGCGGCGCTGTTCTCTTTTACCGCTGGCGCGGTATGTCTGGGCGCCTTTTCGTTGTTACGGGGCGGGATGATGAGCTCGCTGCTGGCCATTCCTGCACAGCCCTGGTGGAGTCTGCTAGGCGGCGTGCTGGGGGCTGCTGCATTGTTCAGCTATGTGGTGCTGGCGCCGAAGATCGGACTTTCAGCACTGCTTGGGCTGGCGATATCGGGCCAGATTATTTCATCACTGGCTATCGATCAATTTGGACTGCTCGGCGCAATGGAGAGACCGGTGTCACTCATCAAGCTGGGCGGGGTGATGCTAATGCTCGCGGGACTCGCCGTCGCCTTGTTCGGAGACAGGTGGTACGCGGATTTCTCCAATTGACATTCGTTTTTACGCCATTCTGTTTCGTTGGACACGAGTATGTTTAACGTCATCACAGACACCACTAGTCTTCTTGGGGAGTGTGGAAAACGCTCTACTGCACCAACGCACGAATAGGTCTCGATAAGCCGGCAGATTGGGATGGCGCAATGATCAGAAGCGAATCGATCATTGCAGCGGGGCCTCCATAGGAACGATTCGCAGGGTGACTGAACTGAATAGCTGATGCTTGTGTATCTCGGTCGTTCCGAATCTGCGCGAATTTTGGCTGTCCGTCTGAATGGCCGCGGTTGGTCCATTGCGAAATGAGGCCGGACGAACGCGGCAAATAAAGTAACTCAGAGGGGAGGTAAACAATAGTTACAATGAATTTCGCCATTCGGTGAAGAACACGACTAAGCTGCATGCCGGCTGGGTCAGTGCGGCTTATGTTCAAGCCTTTGATTCCTCGAATCGGCTCATTGGATATATTGGAGATAACAGAATGTATAAAGTACCCGATCAACAGGGGCGCCAAATCGTCGTTACCGGAGCCAATAGCGGTACTGGCAAGGAAGCAACCAGGGCGATTGGCGGCGGCTGGCGCCCACGTCATCATGGCAGTACGCAGCGAGGCGAAGGGCGAAGCAGCGCGTAATGACATTCTGAAGGAATTTCCGCGAGCCTCGCTTGAGGTCCGTGTCCTGGACCTGTCCAGCCTCGCAAGTGTGCGGGATTTTGCCGAGCAGCTAGTCAAGGAAGGGCGGCCCATCAATCTGCTCTTGAATAACGCAGGCATCATGATGCCGCCCCAGCGCACTCTCAGCGTTGACGGATTCGAACTTCAGTTCGCGACCAATTTCCTTGGTCACTTCGCGCTGACCAATCTCCTGTTGCCACTTCTGCTCGAAGCGAAATCTCCTCGGGTCACCACTGTGACAAGTAGCGCCGCGATTGGCGCCGAAATCAACTTCGACGATCTTCAAGGCGAGCGCTCGTATAAGCCGATAACGGCGTATGGACAATCCAAGCTGGCCTGCCTCCTATTGGCAAATCGGCTGGCAGAGATCGCGCGCCAGCGTGATTGGCCGTTGCTCAGTACCGGCGTCCATCCAGGCCATACGCGTACAAATCTACAGACAAGCGGCCCCAATATGGGCACTGATTCGACGCACAAGCGCCTGATGTTCCGGCTGGTACCGTCCATGGACGTCAAGTGGGCCACGGAATCGCTTCTGCGGGCGGCCGTTGATCCGGAGGCTGATCAGGGTGCCTTCTACGGGCCAAGGTTTTTGCTCATCGGAAGCCCACATGTCGCCAAGCAACCGCAGTCTGCCCGGCGCGCAGATTCCGTCCGCCTGTGGCAGATGGCGGAAGCGATGACGGGTACAGCGCCCCCGAAAGCTTGATAAGCAATCGGGCCAGAAGTCGGAAATAAAAGGTTTCTATTTTCAGTATCTAAGCGGCTCGATGCCGCATTGAACCTCGATATTTTCGTATGCCACAAATACGGTGGGCTGGGGATGTCAGAAGTATTAAAGCTAGATGGGGGCTGAACTTCCGGTCGATTGGGGCTGGCCGAAAATCCGCCAATTCTTAGTCAAAATAAATTGCTTCTATTGTTGCGTGACAGCTATCTGTCTTACCTAAATTATTAGGTTGCCCGATTCTCAATCTACTAGCCGGAACAGCTGATCCTTTATGGTTCGCTGGCGTTTCGGCGAACCTATCGATACCCGAAAACGATCCCCGGGCAATCGCAATTTCGGCTATTTCCCGATTTCTCGCAGGACTTAGGTTAGCGGTCGTACCATGCTTGGCTTTGCTTCAACGTGAATTTCCGCAATTTGGATATTGGCAAAGTTGGCGAGTTCGTGACTGCAAGCCAAGGGCCAGGATTGATTCAGGACATGAATGTAGTGTCCGATGAGGGTCCGCGCGGCGTTCCTTACTTTTGGCCGAATATACAGCGTGGCCGCTGTGAAAACGGTGCGGATACGGAAACCTCTATTGTCAATTCCGGCCGCGTTCCAGTTACCGCACTGCATTTCAATCGAACGTACGAGGATTCAATGCCCAATCTCAGAAAAATAATTGAGAGGTGATGGGTTGGTGGTTGAGGCGGGGATGGGCGGCCTTTCACAAAATGAGCGGGCTATTAGATAATGGCAATAGGTAGTTACGTAGTTGAACTGCCTTCGAAAGCCTAAAAATACAAATGGGGGAATTCAATGCAATTAGAGCCGTTAGTTTCATCGCTTAAGGACCTTAAAGCAGCACTTCAGAATCTGAAACCCAATAGTAGAAGTTTCGCATTGATGTCGTTGACACCAATGGATATCGCAGTTTCAGTCACGGCGCTAATTGAATTTGCCGAGGCGGCTGATTAGGGTTCTCTTGACGAGAATCGGCGTTCTTACTTGAATTCTCTGGCTGAGAAGGTTACTAAGATGTCGGAGCCTGTCCCAAGCTTCTTACACCAGAATTCATCTAGCGCGCCGGTGGCACTTTGTTCTTTCCTTTCCACGTTGGAACGCCATCTTCGGTGACCCAGCAGCCACCGATTTCAATGATTTCCATCTCTTCCGGCGGGATGCTGCCGTCATCCGAACAGGTTGCCTCGAGGTCAACGACTAAAATACGGCAAGGCCATCCCTTTTATCCATTGCCTTAGAAAAATGCTGTTGAGCAATAATGTGACGCGGCAACTTCAAATGAAATAACTTACTCTCGACTGTCTGCTCTCCATTTGGCCACCCGCTGAAATTAGCTAAACGTTGTTGATGCGACAATTATCTTTCGACGACCAGTGCTATGCTAGCTCTACCGTAATTCTGGGTTAATTGTCGAAGAAATAATTACCGGCTAGGGGGGATTTAATGACTTTATCGCAAATGCCAGATCAAGATGGGGCAATGACTCCGGAAGAGCCGAGTTTTCCAGCACATCTTCTTGTCGGAATAACCGTCGAAAACGGCTGGGAAATCGTCGAAAAAATTACAAAACCAAAGGCAGCCAATGAAGAATTGACGCCTGGATTTTTTAGTGTCGGCTATCGAGCAGTCAAAGGGAAAGAGCGAGCATTTTTAAAGGCGTTTGATCTTGAGGCTGCGATAGCTATGCGAAACGGAAATCGCAAAGATCCAACCGCCATGATGTTAGCTGTCGCAGACTTATCCGGTGCGTTTCTTTCAGAGAATTCTTTGCTCGAATTTTGTAAGAACAGCAATCTTGATAAGATCGTTAAGGTTCTACAGGTAGGCTACGCGTCGCCGCCCGCCGGCGTCGCCACCGCAGCGCCTTTTCCTGTCCCATACTTGATGTTTGAGCTTGCGGAAGATGGAGATATCCGTAACTTTATTTTGAAGACTGAGATCGCAGACGATTATTGGCGCCTTACGCACCTCCACTCAGTAACCGTGGGTCTACAGCAGCTGCACTCGAACCAAATTTGCCATCAAGATCTTAAACCGGCCAACGTTCTTATTTTCAAGGAGAACGGAGCAAAGATAGGCGATCTAGGTAGAGCTTCAAGCAAACAAACTCCTGCACCACATGATAATGCCCGGATCCCCGGCGATCAGCGATACGCCCCCCCGGAATTGAGCTATGGCGAGATCCCTACCAGCTGGGTAGATAGAAGAGAGGCTTCCGATCTTTACCATCTAGGCTCACTGATGACATATCTTTTCACCGGCGCATCTGCGAACGTGCTTTTATACGAACAGCATCTGCCCGCTGAATTTCATTTTTCGAATTGGCGCGGAAGATATGCTGACGTTTTGCCGCACTTGGAAGCAGCCTTTGCTAAGGTTGTGGCAGAGGTAAGCCCAATGTTTCCGGACTGGGCTCGAGCAGATTTGACAACAATGCTTCAACAGATGTGTGCCCCAGATTTCACGAAAAGAGGGGCTCCAGAATCACGCCGTCAAACGAATAGTCCGCTAGGCTTGGAACGATTTGTCTCCAGATTTGACCTATTAGCCAAGCAGGCACGGGTTCAGGTTAAGAAAGTATCATGAGCGGATTCAACGAAAATTCGGAAAGAAGAGTATTGCCTTTATGGCGCGCAGCGACAGCCGCCGCAAAAAGCTTTGAGATTCAGCCTTTGCCTAGTGCGGAGATTGAAAAAGCGCCGTTGGCCCAGCAGGCTGACGATTTGGATGATCTACTTGAAGATTTCTTAGCTAAGCCAAGTATAGGCATCGCGGCCGATGTAATTAATAATGCAATTCTTAGCGGCCGCAAAAACAGGGCACAGGATGCCGCATCATACGTTTTGTCCCATGACCATGTTCCTGCTCCTTTAAGCCGACTTGCAAAAAAAATCTTGGGCGAAATGCCCGAGCTGCAACTAGATCTAGATCTTTCTCAAAAGAGCCGCCCAAATATCAAGCGTCTGCGGCAGCTATTAAAGATTGACCCTAGGAGCGCTGTCTTATTGGTAGACCTGGCGCGAGAATATGCTAGCGTAGGAAAAATTGAAGAAGCTGAACGCTCAATTCAAACAGCTTTGGCATACGGCGGGAAGCATAGATGGATAAGTAGAATGGCCGCGCGCTTCTATGTTCATTGCGGCAAGAAAGACAAAGCGCATCACCTGATAGCAAATCATCCACTAACTAGAAGCGATCCGTGGATGCTTGCGGCGGAAATCGCGATTGCTCAAGCCAACGGTAAGCCGCCATCACATTGGAAACGTGCAAAAAATCTCTTGGAAGGTAGGCTTCCCCCAGTCCATCTTTCAGAATTAGCATGTGCCGTAGGTACGTTAGAGATAGAAAGCGGCAGTAATCGCCGAGCTCGCAAATACTTTGCTCAAGCTCTTTTGAGCCCTACTGATAACTCGCTGGCCCAATTGAAATGGGCAGAACGTCACCTCAAGGCGGATTTCGAAACTGATCAATATCTACACCAGAGCTATGGAGCATTTGAAGCCAATTTTTGGTCAAGCTATTACCACATTGATTTAGTCAAAGCTAGACAATTCGCCAATCAGTGGTTGGCGCAAGAGCCTTTTTCAAAAAGGCCTGCGACAATGCTTTCGTTCGTCTTTGAATTGCTCGATGACCATGAGCTAGGGCTGGAGGCGGCAAACTGGGGGTTGCGAGCCAACCCAGACGATATTACGTTGCGACTCAATAAGTACTTTGCCGAGATTTCGTCTGGATGGCCTGGGATGTCCCCAGAAAAGATCCTTGCAGAGCAAGAACGAATAGAGCGGGAACTGCGCGCACTTATTAACAATCGGTTGGAGTCTCAGCATGCTCTGGCCAACTTAGGTCTCCTTTACTACAGGCGTGGGATGCCTGTTGAGGGACGCATTCTGTATGACGAAGCTGCGTCAACTTTAGAAAAACATCACAATGAGTTATCTGCCGCAGCGGCAAGAGTATTTCATGCCAGAGAAGCGGTCATTCACGGATGTGATTGGGCCACCGAAGTCGTAATTGAGGCAAAATCAACTATTGAAAAGGCTGCTAGCCCAGGTCTGAAATTCTATTTGGCAAAAATCGAGTCGGCTCTGAAGAATCCTGAACGGAGGGTCGCCATTTTCCATAAATCGTCAGACGAAAATAATCAAGTCATAGCTAACTACGCATCGTCGAAAATATCAAAAAAAATTGAGTTCGAAATTTCGGAATCCGGAGCAACGATCTGGCTACCAAGTAAAAAATAGTGATGCCGTGATTAAGATCTCTACAGTTGGCAAGTGAATGACATAAGCCGTTATCGTGGCATTCCCTGCTACTAAGGCGGCTTTTTCAATCGATCAAGTAAATATGTAATCACGCATAGGCCAGAATTTGACCAAGTCGAGCCTTGGGCCGTCTCCGGCCAGCTTTGTTGATCGCACTCACCAATCTACGATGTCAAACTTTTTTCTGCATTGTCAAACAATTTTATCTGTTGTCAGACTTTTTTATGTGTCTACATCAGTTTGTTGACCAGAAATGAAAGGCTGTCTTTCTTTAAAAAAAGCCCGCAATCGCTCTCCCAGCTTGGTCGTAAAAAAAAGAAAGCCTTCTATTGGGCATACACTTCCGCAAAAATCGTCTATTTCCGAATTCCAGGAAATGAAAGCCTTTCTTTTCCGAGTGCGATGCGGGTTTGCGGACCGTTTCGGGCACCGTGTTGAAAATACGAATTCTGGACCTCTCCACGCTGAGAAAATCGACGGCATGACCATGATCCTCAGATGACTTTTGTCTAACCGGCCACACCCTGGGCCAGCTGCAATAGCGAGTCCTTATTGTGGGAGGAGGACTGCCACGCCATCGAAGGCGCGGCTCCCAAAGGACGGGTCTCGGTAATTGAGTGTCCTAGTATTGAGGCGGCTCGTTCGTGGTATTCATCGCCAGCTTACCAAGCAATTGTAGGAATTAGTCACGCAAATGCTGCGGCAAATGCTTTCTTTGTTGAGGGTCTTGACGCAGCCTAAGACGCTCGTGTCTCGATAGGTTCGAACGTCTGCCTTTACTAATCTTCAACGCATCTGCATGCATTTTCTTCGCCAACACATCATGCGCGGAGACGGATTCCTAATTCGCAAATTGACCTAACTCTGCTAAACAGAGAATTGAGCGGAAATGCATTAAGGATGACGGGGGCGGCACAGGCCGAGATAGAGTCTCTGGATATATTTTGTATTCCTACTCAAACCTTCCGGAATTCCATGAAAAAACTTCTTCCAGTGATTATCGGCGCAGCCACTATCGCCATGAGCTCCCTTGCATCTGCGCAAACCTTCTCCTTGACCAGCCCGGAACTGGCTTCTGGCAAGTTCGCTAACGCTAATCTGCTGAGCGCCCCCTATGGCTTCGGCTGCTCGGGCGGTAACGTGTCGCCGAGCTTTTCGTGGTCCAATGCTCCGGCCGGTACCAAGAGCTTCGTACTGACGGTCTATGACCGCGATGCGCCAACAGGCTTTGGGTGGGTGCATTGGGTACTGACCAACATTCCCGGCACAGCAACTTCTATCCCTGGAGGTATCACAGCGGATGGCAAGAACTTGCCGAACGGCGCACTGCAGACGCGTACCGACTTCGGTGTGCCTGGCTACGGTGGCCCTTGCCCTCCGCAAGGCGAACAACATCGCTACGAAGTAACCCTGACAGCGCTGAAGGTTGACAAGCTGCCGGTCGTGACCGCTGACGCTACCCCAGCACTGGTGGGCTTCTTTGCCAAGGCCAACTCTTTGGGTGAAGCAAAGCTGACAATCACTCAAGGTCGCTAAGCTGTTGCGTTAGCGGAGCGAAAATGCGCTCCGCTAGCGAGTCATCGCTAATTCTCTCTCCGCGCCACCCAATCTATTCAAAAATGTGCCTGCGGCCTCACGAGCGGCCGCTGGCCGAACATCTGATGGATTGTAGCCAAACCGTTCGCGGAAGCGCAGCGTAAAGCGAGAAGGGCTGTTGTAACCGACCTCGTAAGAGATATTTGTGACCGACATACCGGTGACCTGAAGTAGGGTGAGGGCATGGCTCATCCGAATATCGGTCAGCATTTTCTGAAAGTGAGTTTCCTCCTCATTCAGTCGACGTCGGAGCGTTGCTTCGCTCATTCCCAGTTTCAATGCGGCTTCTTTTGCCGTCCATGGGGCTGAGAGGTCTGCGTTAATCAGTCTTCGTAGCTGAATGGAAACGCGTTCGTCTGCCACAGGACTAAAGTATGCGCCGAAGTGGTCAAGCCAATTCAGCATTTCGTGCAGACGGGCCGCGGCAACGTTGTCGGGTATCGCCGTGCTGTCTGCCAGGCCGGCGCATGCATGATGAAACGAGCGCTGTAAATCGTCAGTGCCGTTCCTAAGAACCAGTACATCTTTGATTTTCACGCCTTGTGGACGTTGCTGGAGGAAGTCGCTCACGACCTTATCCGAGCAGACAAGCCAGTCAGCTTCATAGAGTTGCGTGACTTCGCAGGGAGTGTTGATGACATCAAACACCTGGTTGCCCGCTACGGCGACGACATCGCCAGCGGCTACATGCATTTCGTTCCCACCCCAGCGGAGACACTTATTTCCGTGATGGACAACAATAATCGTTGGCATGTCCACAGAAATTCGTGTTGAGAGAAGCTTGCGCGCCTGCACAATGTACGCTGTAGCGCCAATTCCTTTTCTATGGACGATTTTTCGTTCCACTGGACCACCTCCAAGCATTAAATCCGGTTAAACGACCGAGCATGCGTGCATCTTGCGGACACGAGGCGTCGGGAAGAGACTTCTTATCGTGAGTGGCGAGCGATGTGGCTGCGGTCAGCGTGGCCTATCGGATGGCACAATAAGAGGCGGTTTACTCCGTACAGTAGTCTTTGGCGTGGAGGCGCGCAATTTCGGCAGGCGCCATGTTGTTGTGACCGCTAGGTCATTTTTGTAGATGTATTTTATCCACTAAAATATATTTTTGCACAAATTCTGTGCTTTGGTCATTCAACAGGTCAAAAATGGAAAAGACCTCCTCAAAAAGCCTAACGCAAGCCATTTATGAGCAACTCCGCCACGAAGTCCTGACTTGTCAAATTCGACCAGGCAGTCGCGTGAATGTGAAGGAGGTCTGCGACCGTCTGGGTGCAAGCTTGGGTGCGGTTCGCGAGGCGTTCTCCCGGTTGACATCCGATGGCCTGGTGTATTCGGAGCCACAAAAGGGTTTCTCCATCACGCCCATTTCATTGGATGACTTGCGCGACTTGACGGCAGTGCGTATCGACATTGAAGGTAGTTGCCTCAGGCAATCCATTGAGCATGGTGATGTGAGCTGGGAGGCCGGTTTGCTGGCCAGCTACCACTTACTCTCCAAGGTTGCCTTGCAAAAGGACGTGAGTGTGCAATCACAATTGGATTGGAACTTGGCGCACAACGGGTTCCATGAGGCTTTAGTTGCTGGCTGCCCCAACTCGTGGTCGCTGCGGCTGAGGAGCATGCTCTTCGAGCAGAATTCCCGCTACCGGAGCATTTCTATTGCGGTGACTGGCTCCAAGCGAAATATCGGTAAAGAGCACAAGGCAATGCTGGATGCGGCGCTCAGCCGAGATGCAGATGCGGCGGTGGAAATCATGACGAAGCATATCTTGCTGACCACCGACGCCCTTGTGAAGCTGATGTCGAATAAGCCGGAGTTGTTGAGCTCGGAATAATTGTGCAGGTGAGCGGAACAGGCGCAGATTTGAGCTGCATTGCAGCGCAGTAAAAGAAGGCAGCTCGGAAAATTTACGAGTTTTAACTACTCGTGGAAGCTTGTCCTATGAAGAAGCTGAGTGTGCTCGCCGCCGCCTGCGCAGCCGCATTGTTTTCGCTGAATTCGAACGCCGCAAACACGACGGTGTTTGACAATGTGCGCATTTTTGACGGTTCTGGTACTCCAACCGTGCCAAACGGGCGTGTCGTCATCGAAGACCAGAAGATTACCGAAGTTGGCCCGAAAGACAGCGTGAAGGTCCCTGCCGGTGCCAAAGTCCTCGATTACTCCGGAAAGACCGTCATCCCAGGCATCATCTCCAACCACACCCACCTCGGTCAGTACGACGCCACAATCAGCACGACGCCGTACAACCAGGAGACTATTCAGCGCCAATTGCTGCAGTACACGTCCTACGGTGTGACCTCGGTGACCTCGCTGGGCGTCAATGGAAAACTGTTCTACGACCTCCAGGCCAAGCTGCACAGCGGCGAACTGCCAGGGGCTGACATTTTTGGTGCTGACCGAGGAATTGGCGTCCCGAAGGGCGCGCCACCAGTCAACGTTGGTGCTGACCAACTGGACCGTCCCGCTACCCCTGAAGAGGCTCGTGATGCAGTTCGCGGCGCCGCTGCTCGTCACGCGAATCTGATTAAGCTGTGGCTGGATGACTTCCAAGGCGCCAAGCTCGTAAAGATGGAGCCGGCCATCTACAAGGCAGTCATCGATGAAGCGCACAAAAATAACCTCAAGGTTGTTGCTCACATCTATTATCTGCAGGATGCCAAGGACCTGATAAATGCTGGCGCGGATATCCTGGGACACGGTGTCCGTGACCAACGTATTGACCAGGAATTCATCGATTTGGTCCGTACTCACGGAACCTGGTACATCCCGACCTTGACCGTAGACGAAGCTTTCTATCGCTTTGCAGAGCAGCCGTATCTGCTCGACAGACCAGAAGTCCGTCGCGCTCTGAATGCGAAATTGCTGGCGCAGTACGAGAGTGATGCATGGCGCAAGAACCAACTCGCTAGCCCGGCCTTGGCCACTTGGCATAAGGGCTTTGATAACAACAAGTACAACACGAAGACTTTGGTCGATGCTGGCTTGAAGGTGGGTTTTGGCACGGACTCTGGTGCCATGCCGCTGCGTGTGCCGGGCTATGCCGAGTATCACGAGCTGGAACTGTTGGTCGAAGCGGGACTGTCTCCTGTTCAAGCCTTGACCTTGGCCACATCCAAGGCGGCCGAACTGCTCAACTTGTCCGACCGCGGCGTTTTGCGTAAGGGGAAAAACGCTGACATCGTGGTAGTTGATGGGGACCCCGCAACCGACATTGCCAACCTCAAGCGCATCTCTGCTGTGTGGCGCCTGGGTAAGGAAATGCCTCTGAAAGTCGCACCGTACTAATTGGGTGTCGGAGCTAAGGCCCTCGTGGCCTGCGAGGACCTACAGTGAATATCCTGTAGGTCCCCGCGACACTTCCCTATCTCAGAAGTGACGTCAAATTATGTCTCCGAATGGCGATTGGCCGGGAGAGGCGGCCTGCCTCACCATCAATCAATCCGGAAGAGAACATGTCCGTAGACACAATGAAGAACAAGACCTTTTCCGTTTTGCAGAAAGTGGTGGATGTGCGGCCTGGTGAAACAAAGCTTTTGTTACTGGGATTTTTCTATTTCCTGCTGCTCTTATCAAGTTACTACCTGTTACGTCCACTTAGGGACGCATTGGGCTTGGTCAGCGGCCCCGGCGAGCTGCAATGGCTTTTCACATTGACGTTCTTTGTAATGCTGGGCTTGGCACCGCTGTTCGGGTGGCTGGTACGACGGCATCAGCCCCGTCGGTTTGTCACATACGTATATCGATTTTTCGCCATCAATATTCTGATTTTCTGCATGCTGATGGCAACGCATACTGCTGAGCACACGGTAGCGCGAGTGTTCTTTGTCTGGGTAAGCGTCTATAACCTGTTTGTGGTCAGCATGTTCTGGAGCGTGCTGACTGACTGTTTTACGCCGGCGCAGGGCAGTCGGCTATTTGGCTTTGTTGCGGCTGGAGGTACAGTCGGGACCTTTATCGGGCCAGCACTGGCCGCCACATTGGCTCAGTGGCTGGGTCCCATAGCTATTACCCTTATGGCCGCAGTTTTCCTTGAATTGGCCGTACGGTGCTGCAGGGCGATGATTCACGTCAGCCGAGCGAGTGGAGAGTACGGAAGGAATGATGGTATTAGTGCTTCTTCGAGAATTTCAGCACCGATTGGCGGTGGATTGTTGGCGGGAGCAACGTTGATATTCCGGTCGCGATATCTGCAGCTGATTGTGCTGTACATGTTGTTCCATACCTCTACGGCCACTTTCCTCTATTTCGAGCAGGGCCGAATTGTTTCGGAAAATCTCGTTGGAACGGCAGCAAGGACACAGTTCTTCGCGAAGTTGGACCTCGTCGTCTCGTGCATTACGCTTTTCTTGCAGGTGTTTGTTGCTGGGCGCTTGATGAACAGGTTTGGCGTGACGATTGCGCTGATTGCGCTCCCAGTAGGAGCCACTCTGGCATTCGGCATAATCGGTATGTGGCCGAGCCTGTTAGCTCTGGCGCTGATGCAAGGAATTCGTCGCGCGGCAGATTTTTCGTTTTCTCGACCAGCACGCGAAGTGCTGTTTACCACGCTGTCACGTGAGGAGAAATACAAAGCGAAGAACTTCATCGATACGGTGGTATATCGCGGTGGAGATGCCATGAGCGGATGGGTTTCGGCGATTTTCAGCAACGTAGGTCTGAGATTCCCGACCGTGACCTTGATTCTTTTGCCCGTCTTGGTCGCCTGGGTGTTTGTGGCGTGCTCGCTAGGACGTGCGCAGGCTCGCTCCAGTACCGGGGCAGCGGTTCCAAATTAAGTTCCAGGGAGAGCATCATGCACACAAAGAATTTGCCAAAGAGCCCTATGCGGTCCAGGCTCATCAGAGTTGGTATGGCGTCAGCGCTACCCGGTCTTTTTCCCGTGGCTATGACCATGGCTCGCGCTTCTGATAAAGGAAATGGAATGAAAAAACGAGCAATATCGTCGACCGGAGAGCAGTTGCCGGTCATTGGTTGCGGAACCTATGGTGGCTTTGATGTCGGCCCCGGTGATGCCAGCTATAAGGATTTGGGCGATGTCCTGAAAACCATGCTTGCCCAGGGAGGAACTGTCATCGATAGCTCGCCCATGTATGGACGCTCTGAGGCGACGGTCGGGGAATTGCTGAAGGCGGATAAGGAGCTGTCCAAGCCGTTCTTGGCAACGAAGGTCTGGACCAGCGGCAAGCAGGCCGGTATTGAGCAGATGAAGCGCTCCATGAAGCTTTTGGGGACTGAAAATCTCGACCTCATGCAGATTCACAATCTGCTGGATTGGCAGGTTCATCTCGCGACCTTGAGAGACTGGAAGGAGCGAGGAATCATTCGCTATATCGGCGTGACTCACTATACATCGCACGCCTATGGTGCCTTGGAGCAAGTGCTTCGGCATGAGCAGCTGGATTTCGTGCAGTTGAATTATTCCGTGGACGAGACCGAAGCCGCAAACCGGATTCTCCCCTTGGCTGCCGACCGAGGAATTGCTGTAATCGTCAATCGGCCATTTGGTGGAGGTTCGTTATTCCGCCAGCTACGGCAAAAGGAGTTGCCAGCTTGGGCCGCCGAGATTGGGGCCACCAGCTGGGCGCAAATTATGCTCAAGTATGTCTTGAGTCATCCTGCTGTTATCTGCGCGATTCCAGGGACAGCACGGCCGGCGCATATGTTGGACAACATGAAAGCTGGGCTTGGCGAGATTCCGCCCATGTCATTCTGGAGCCAGTCGGCTCATAAAATCGATTTATAGGCGCGAATGCGAAAAAGGCACTTCAATCGAAGTGCCTTTTCTCTATTTTTTCCGACCGTCGGAAAGTGCTTGGTCAAGCCAGCTAATCCAGTGACGCACTGAGTTCTCGGTACCACTTTGTAGGTGGCATTGGCACCCGATATTGGCGGTAAGAATGGCGTCTGGCTTGAACGCCTCAAGCTTTTCCAATTTGTCGTCCCTCAATTGCTTCGCCAGAGTGGGCTGTGTGATGGAGTAAGTGCCTGCGGACCCACAGCAAAGATGGGAATCCGCTGTCTTCTTTACAGTGGCCCCCACTGCTTCCAAGATGGATTCGGCTTTGCCCCGGACCCGGAGTCCGTGCTGCAGAGTGCAAGGCGGATGATAGGCAACAATCGCATCGCCTTTGGCAACGATGGCGCCAAGTTCTTCGCGATGCTCATAGAGTACCTCGCTGATATCCTTGACTGCAGCTGATACCTTCTTGGCCCGGTCTGCGTATTCAGGGTCATCTTTAAGATAATGCCCGTACTCCTTAATCATCTGTCCGCAGCCGGAAGCAGTTGATATGAGGGCTTCGGCGCCCGCGTCGAGGAGCGGCGTCCAGGCATCAATGTTCCGGCGCATCTCATTGAGGCCGCCTTGACGGTCTCCCAAGTGGGTACGTATGGCCCCGCAGCATCCGGCTCTCGGAGCGTAGCTGCAGGATATGCCGACCTGGTCGAGGACTCTCTCTGCTGAATCATTGATAGATGCATCCAGTGAAGGCTGAACACATCCATCCAGCATTATCATTTCTCGGGCGTGGCTTTTCGGCGAGAACGGGCGTTGCTCATGAACGGGTGGCAGTTTTTTTCGCAGGGTTCCTGGTAGCAACGGGGATGCTTTTCGGCCGATGGCGAGCAGCATTGAAAATACCTTTGGCCTTGTGAGACCTTCTCGCAACGTCCAACGCATCATCCGCTCCGTGAGCGGGCGCGCGGAACCGGTTTCTGACAAGCGATGTTCAATGACTTCTCGCCCAACTTCAGCTAGCTGTGCATAAGGAACGTTCGAAGGGCAGGTCGTTTCACAGTTGCGGCAGGTCAGGCAGCGGTCCAGGTGTTGCTGGGTCATCGATGTAACCGCATGCCCCTCAATGGCGCCCTTGATGAGATAGATTCGGCCACGTGGGCCGTCCAGCTCATCGCCCGTGAGTTGGTATGTCGGGCAAGTTGCATTGCACATACCGCAATGTACGCATTTACCGAGTGCAGCTCGAGCTTCGTCGATGTGCGGAAATGATTTCAGTTTTTGTGGAACGGAGACTTGCATGGGAGCTCAGCTGAATGTTCTAGTTGGTCAACGCATACTTCAGAACGAAGAGTGCAATCGTTTCGAATTGAAAATCCGGTGCGGGTCAAACGCATCTTTTAAACGCTGGTTTACCGCCAGAACGGGTGCTGAAAGCTCGTCGAAAATCGGAAACTCGCGGTCGGGATTGCGGAATTGCGTGGCATGGCCTCCTGCGGCAGCCACACGCTGCCTCATCAGATTTGCTGGCAAATCGGAATAAATCCAGCGCAGTTGGCCGCTCCATTCGATAATTTCTGCGTCTCCTGCCTGTAGGGGAGGCGTGGTGCCAGGGACGGAAACTCGCCATAGCGTGCGGGCATGCTGGCCAGCCTTGAAGAAGATGTTGCGCTGGTCGCGCAGGTCTTTCCAGAATTTGGCCGCGACGAGGTTGTCGAGAATTTCACCACCAATAGCTTTTCGAGCTTGCGTAACGGCAGACTTGGCGCCGCCGAGGCGCAAGTAAAGAACATCGTTCCACCATGCGGTCGAAATGACCGATGCAGGGATGCCTGCAAGCTGATTCATGCGCAGAATGGCATCCTCTTGTGACATTCGTAGGCACAAGGTCAAGTCTTCGGCCGGGCGTGGAAGTAGCTTGACCGTGATGTCGAGCAGGATACCCAGCGTTCCCATGGAGCCAGCCATAAGGCGAGAGACGTCGTAACCGGCAACGTTCTTAATCACTTTGCCCCCGAAGGTCAGGACGTCTCCGCGCCCGTCCATCATCGTCATGCCCAGGACGTGGTCTCGCATGGCTCCGTTTGCCAATCTCAGCGGACCACAAAGGCCGGCGGCAACGGCACCGCCGATAGTGCTGTTTTCGCTGAAGAACGGAGGGTCGAAAGGGAGTAGCTGATTGTGTTCTGCCAGTACCGATTCGATAGTGGCAAGCGTAGTACCACTGCGTACGCGCAAGACAAGCTCACCAGGGTCGTATTCAATAATGCCTGTGTATGCGCGGGTATCCAGACGCTCACCCACTGCGGAGCCGCCATAGAACTCCTTGGTGCCGCCGCCTTTGATACATATTTTTTGACCGCTATCGATGGCATGAAAGACGGCGTCTTTAAAAGACTGCAACACGGTATCCATCTCAAAACCTCGGCAAATCAGGGCGAGGGAAGTTGCCCTGGTTAATGTGCATGCGGCCGTGCTCGGCGCATCTGCTTAATGTGGGAATGGCTTTGTCGGGGTTAAGAAGGCCGGCTGGGTCGAAGGCCGCTTTGATTCGATGGAACATAGCCATTTCCTTTGTGCCAAATTGGCTGCACATGGCATCCAGCTTTTCGACTCCAACTCCGTGCTCACCACTTACGCTTCCGCCTGCTTCAATACAAGCAGCCAAGATGTCTTCGCCGAAATGTTCGGCACGCTCCCATTGACCTTCAATGGAGCCGTCGTAGCAGACAATGGGGTGAAGATTGCCATCGCCCGCGTGGAATACGTTGACGCAACGCAGGCCATGTTTAGCCTGGAGCTTGTCGATTTTCTCAAGGACTGGCGCAATCATGCGACGAGGAATGACACCATCCATGACGTAGCAATCAGGCGCAATTTGGCTGGCTGCTGTCAGCGCGGCCTTTCTGCCTTTCCAATAGCCCTCACGTTCAGCTGCCGATTGCGAGACTTTGCAGTCGGTTGCCCCCAGCGACAAAAATATCTCCGTCATCCGGGCAATTTCCTCAGTGACCTGTTCCTGAGTGCCATCCGCTTCGCAAATGAGGATGGCTTGGGCGTTCATGTCATATCCAGGATGGATACACGCCTCAATGGCGTGCGCGGCGCCTTGGTCCATCATTTCGAGGGCAGCTGGGATAATGCCGGCGGAAATGATGCCTGCGACTGCATTGGCTGCTTTGGCCACATCGTCGAAACTGACGAGCATCACCTGTACATGTGGCGGCTTCGGTAGCAGGCGAACCGTTACCTGCGTAACCAAGGCCAACATACCTTCCGACCCTACTAGCAGCGGCATCAGGTCAAGACCCGGTGCCTCGCCCGCCAAACTGCCAACCTCAATGATGTCGCCATCCATTGAAACGCCCCTCACATGAAGGACATTGTTAAGAGTGACACCGTATTTCAAGCAATGCAGCCCGCCGGCGTTCTCGGCGATATTGCCACCGATTGTGCACGCCAACTGGGAGGAGGGGTCAGGTGCGTAGTAGAGCCCGTGAATCGAGGCAGCATCTGAAATCGATTGATTGCGAACACCCGGTTCCACAGTCGCGGTACATGCCAGAGGGTCAAGTCGGACAATCCCTTTCATGCGACTGAGAGAGACGACCACGCTACCGTCGATGGGGCGTGCTCCGCCCGAGAGGCTTGTGCCACCTCCGCGGGGAACCACGCAGACACCCATTTCCTTACAGGTCTTGAGAATGGCGATGACCTGAGCCTCAGTCCTGGGTAGGGTGACTGCCCATGGTTTTTGGCGAAAAGCCGTCAGAGCATCGCATTCATAGGCGACGATTTCCTCTTCGAGGAATATCAGGCAATCGCTGGGAATTACCCTCGCGAGCTCCTTGAGTACCGCTTGCTTACGGAAACCGGGTGCGGCGTTCATTACTTCGTCCGAGCAACCAAACGCTGCGTCTGCCTGCCCAGATGGTCGATGCCTAAGGACATCACATCACCGGTCTTGAGGAAGCGAGGGGGCTTCATGCCCATGCCGACGCCCGGGGGTGTACCAGTGATGATGAGGTCACCCGGTTCGAGCGTCATCATGCGGCTGCAGTAGCTGACCAGGTTGGCGCAGCTGAAAATCATTGTGGATGTATGGCCAGTCTGCATGCGCTCACCATTCACATCGAGCCATACGGACAAAGTCTGCGGGTCCTTGATTTCGTCGGTCGTGACCAGGTATGGGCCGACGGGTCCGAAGGTATCGAATCCTTTCCCCTTGCTCCATTGACCGCTGCTGCGCTCGAATTGGAACGCACGGTCGGTCACGTCGTTGGCCAAACAGTAACCGGCGACATAGTTGAGCGCATCCGCTTCGGACACGTTGGACGCTTTGGCACCGATAACGATACCCAATTCAACTTCCCAATCCAGCTTCGAAGCTTCCAGTGGTTCAATGACATCGTCATTCGGGCCATTCAAGCAGCTCAGCCACTTTGTGAACATGACCGGTTCAGCTGGGATAGGGAGGTTGGCTTCGACCGCATGGTCGTGATAGTTCAGGCCGATGGCAATGAATTTGCCAATGCCCGTCCAAGGTACACCCAGACGGGCGCCGGCTTCGACCAGCGGAAGTTTTGCTGGGTCGACTGCCAGCAGCGCTTGGCGTGCAGCTGCGGTCAGCGTGCGGGGAGTGATGTCGTCGAGCAGACCAGACAGGTCGCGGATATTGCCCTCGGCGTCCAGGATGCCGGGCTTTTCTTGGCCTTTCGGCCCATAGCGAAGTAATTTCATAATGGAAGATTTGAGCGGTGTTGTTACCCAGCCTGCCATTGACTGACGATGGCGATGATGCTGGCGAAAAGGGCCCCGGGGAGGGAGACCTGCTCCCCGGGGAAACAGAGTCGAACGCCGTAGACGTTCTTAACCCCGAACCTTTACCTTGAACATTTTCCAAGGACGAACGACCAGATCTTCTCCACCGGAGAACATAGGAACGCGGTTCAACTGCGACGCGGTGAAGTACATGTAGCCATCCGGTCCAATCGACGGCGAGATGGGCCAGACGATGTCGGGGCTCGATACGATGGGTTCGACGGTGCCGTCAGTATGGAGGCGCGCCACGCCATTGGCTTCGGCATCGGTGATGTATAGGTTGCCTTCCGGGTCGCGAGTGATGCCGGCGGTGATGGGGCCGAGTTCGATGGCCACTTTGACTTGTGCCGCGATGTCATCATCTGACAAGGTGGGATTCTTGAAGGCTTCCACGTCCACTTCAAAAATCTTGGAGCCAAACAGGCACATGAAGTAGATGGTGTTCGGGTTCTTGCCGAACTCCAGCAGGTCATTGTGGATGTACATCGGCTTGCCGTTCTGCAGGTAAATCTTGCGACCTTCCATCGTCGGCACGTCATCAGGCAGGCAGCGCATCAGCGGATGACCAACCAGGATGCGGCGGTAGCTGTTGTCACGCAGGTCGATGACGTAGAACGAACCTTCCTTGGACTCGGCCATGAAAGCATGGTCGCCATGGAAGCGCATGTGGGCCAAGCGAGTACCGGAGTGCGCATCCTTCTTGTCGAAGATAATGACACGCTTGGTAGCACCGGTTGCGATATCCAGTTCAACGACCTTCACGGCGCCTTCAATAGCGGTACTGAAGTATGGCGCTGCAGCGTCGAGGACCCACAGACTTCCTTCGCCGTCGGGGATGATGCTGTTCACGTCCACAAACGATTTGGTCGGGTCTTTGCCTTCCTGCCATTCGTTCCATTCGTTGCCAGGCCAGGGCTTGAACGAGCCATCAGCGAAGACTTCGACGACGCCGGGGGTGGCGCCCAACCAACCAGGCATGCTGGCGAACAGGCGACCCTCTTGGGTTGCGATGGCACTGTTCCACAGGAACTCGTGCGATTCTGCGATTTGAATCAATTCAGCTGACATCAATTGCTCCATTAAAAATGATTGAGAACGCGATGTTGATGACGCGTTACGAGTTAAGAAATGCTTGAACCAGGCTGGCGTACCGCACCGGCGCTTCCTGCATCGGGTAGTGACCAGCCTCGGTGACATCCGAGAATGTGGTGAGAGCAGCCACAGGCTTGAGGGCCTCGCGCACGGCCGCATCTTTGAAGCCGTCGGCGTCAAACGAACCGGTGATGGTCAGAAGTGGCACTTGCAGGCCAGGTAGTTCGCTGGAAAAGTCGCTGACCAGGAGCATGTTGTGCAGGTAGCCCAGTCTGGCTTCGGGGAGGGAGGTTTCAGCCGCTTTACGCGCCTTCAGCTCAAGCCATGTTTTGGTATAGCGGCCGCTTGTCACGACTCCCACAACTTCCCGGCATGTGGTGGTGTCTACCGCTGCTTTCTCGAAGAAGCCACGGCCAGCGTCGTCCAGTTTCAGTCCGCCCGCGAGCACGGGGGATGCAAGAATGGCCTTCTGAACGCGTTGCGGGTGGTCCAGAGCGAGCCGGAGGGCAACGAGTCCTGTCATTGAGTGGCCGGCCACCGAGAATTCCTTGATGTTCAAGGAGTCGAGCAGGGCGATGATGTCGGTCGTGGCTTCCTTGAGGGTAAAGGCGGCATCCAGATGACGAGAGGCACCATATCCGCGCAGGTCGGGCAACAACCAGGTGAATTCATCCTGGCTCAGGTAGGGCAGGGTTGCGTCATAGTTGGTGCTGTCACCGAGCCAGTCATGGAGGAGGACAACAACCTTTGGCCCACGGCCAATTGCTTTATACGAAATCATTTTTCTTCCTTCAATTTCAAGGGGATAAATTGGTTGCTTATTTCAGGAATCCGATGGAGAGCCAGGGCACCGTCGCGATGACGAGGGTGGCAATCATGATGGACGCCAGATAGGGCCAAATATGTTTCATGACGGTCTCCGGGGGCACCCGTCCGATGGCGCAGGCGGCATAGAAGCCGACGCCAAAGGGTGGCGCGAAGAGACCAACGCCCATCGCGAGAACCGCCACAATTGCGTAATGGACTTCGTGAATGCCGAGTTGACGTGCGATTGGGAACATCAACGGGCCGAAGAGAACGATTGCTGGGATGCCTTCCAGCAGACTCCCGAGCACCAGGAACAGCAGAATCGATACCAGCATGAACGTGAAGGCACCGCCAGGAAGCTGCGTCATGAAGTTCGCGAGCTGGGTGGAGAAGCCGGATTGCGTCAGGGCCCAAGCCATGCCGGTCGCCATGCCCATGATGGTCAGAATTGAGCCGGAGAGGCAGGCTGTATCGACCAACATCGGATAGATGCGCTTCCACTGCACGCCGTCGTAAACCACCAGTCCCATCACCAGGCAATAGGCAATACCGATGGTCGACACCTCGGTCGCTGTCGCTACGCCTTCGACAACAGCTGCGCGAATCAAGAACGGCAGCGCAATCGCAGGCAGAGCGACCAGCGCGCCCTTGAGTACGACACGTCCCTTGGCTTTTTCGACGGTCGCTAAATTCTCTCCTTTGGACTTGTATGCACATACAGCGGCCAGAGCAAGAGCGGCAATGAGCGCCGGTAGCAAGCCCCCGGTGAACAGTGCTGAAATCGACACCCCTGTTACCGAGCCCATGATGATGAGCACGAAGCTGGGCGGAATGGTCTCCGACATTGCCCCAGAGGCTGCCAATTGCGCGACCAGGTCTTCGGACTTGGCGCCTCGTTTTCTCATCTCGGGGAATAGCATCGGGCCTACAGCTGCCATATCAGCTGCCTTGGACCCGGAAATTCCGGATACCAGGTACATCGCGCCTAGCAGTACATAGGAGAGGCCGCCGCGGACGTGTCCAATGAGGGACATCATGAAATTGATGAGGGCGCGCGCCACTCCAGTCATTTCCATAATGAGGCCGAGAATGACGAACATCGGGATGGAGAGCAGAATCAGGTGCGACATCCCTTCATCCATGCGACCAATCATGATTTCCAGCGGCACGCGTGTGGTGATGGAAAGGTGCGCCACTGTTGCCACGCCGAAGGAAAATGCGATTGGAATGCCCGCAAGGACGCACGCACCTAACAGCAGTACGAAGAACACCAGTAACCGGAAATTTCCGATGCTCATCAGCAAGGGCTTGGCGAGCCACAGGCCGCCAGCGATGACCGCGACGATAGCCAGTGCCAGCAGAACGTTCTTCATCGAGGTCTGAGCTTTGAGCCGGACCAGTGACACCACTGTCATCAACGACATGCCTACGGCCAGGCTGAGCACCCGGATGCCGTCGGAGATTTCAAGCGCCGGCGTAGTGATGGTCCATTCGTGTTCCGTGTATGAAATCGAATACGGAACTAGCATCCCCAACAGGATGACAATCACGATGGACCCTACCGCTTCCAGTATCCCCCGGGTGTTCTCTGAGACTTTGGCCAGCAACATACCCAGGCGCATGTGCTCGCCACGTCCCAGGGCGATGACGGCCCCCAGCATGACTAGCCAGATAAATACTATGGATGCCAGTTCATCAGACCAGGTCAGCGGACTATTGAAGATATACCGCGCGATGATGCCGGCTGACAGGATAATGACCTCCAGCAGGACCAGTAACGCAGCAATCGGTTCTACCACCTTCATGATGCCGTTAAGCAGCGACTTTGATGTGCTCTTTTCGGTGCTTGAGACAGAATTCGCTTCGTGAGCAAGGCTACTCATGACCGCTCCTTATTCGATACCGGTTGCGTACTTGGTCAGCAGAGCCCAGGCCTGCGGGTCGAACTTGTCCTTCCACTGCCGATAGAAGCCAGCGGTCTTGAGCGCCGAGCGGAAGGCATCGTGGTTCGGTTGGTTGAAGACGATGCCCTTGGTGGCCAGGGATGTGCGCAGGGAGTTGTTGAGCTGTTCCGCGCTGGCTCGCTGTGCGATACCGGCCGCGTTGAAGTTGCGGGCCACAATTGAACGCATGTCCGCCGGCAGGGCCTCCCAGGCGGACTTGCTGGCCAGCAGCCAGGAGCCGTCCCAGAGGTGATTCGTCAGTGAGACGTACTTTTGCACTTCGAAGAACTTGGCCGTCTCGAACACGACGAGCGGATTTTCTTGACCGTCTACCAGTTTGGTCTGCAGAGCCGAATAGACCTCGCTCAGATTGAGGCTGGCCGGTGATGCGCCCAGAGCTTTGAACATCGATGTGTACAGCGGGCTGACTGGTACACGCAGCTTGAGGCCTTTCAGGTCATCCGGTTGGGTAATGGGGCGGGCACTGGTGCTGATTTGGCGGAAGCCGTTGTCCCACACCGTATCGAATGGGACGACGCCGGCTTTGGAGAAGGCGCCACGGATATGGTTGCCCAAGTCGCCATCCATCGCACGCCAGACCTGGGGATAGTCGGAGAAGGCGAAACCCAGGCCGTAAATTGACGCGACTGGCACGAAGGTGCTGAGAATCAGACCTGCGGTAGTGAAGAACTCGAGAGCTCCCGACCGCAGCTGCGAAATCTGCTGAGTGTCGCCGCCGAGCTGGGCCGCGCCGAAGACTTCGATGCGTAACGCACCGTTTGTGTCCTTGGCCGTTTTCTCCGCCGCAGCAACCAGACCAACGTGGAGAGGGTGATTCAGCGGGAAGCTGTGCCCGAATTTGTAGGTGAAATCTGCCGCGTAAGCAGGCAAGGACAGCGAGCTGGCCAGGGGAATCACGGGGGCAATCGCTGCGGCTTTGAGCAGTTTGCGGCGTGCGAGGTCGGTCATTTCAGTCTCCTTTTTTGATAGTGTTTTTGCAGATTATAAGATTGTCGACAATATGTCAAAATGCGAAAATACCCTAAGAAGAGAGCAATTAATTACCGAAAAGAAATTAAAAATCAGGATAAATTGTTGGTTTTGGACAATCCGGATGCTCGTGAGGGCAATTTCTTGAACAAAATGGGAAATAAACCTAATATTGTCGACAATACGTCAAAAAGGGAAATGTGATGGACGTTCCTGAGCACCTATTGCTGTTACAAAATAAAACGCTGGCATCCGTTGTTAAGGATGAAATGCTCCGGATGATTAAGACCGGAGAGATTGAAATGGGCGCAAAGTTGAGCGAAATCAGCTTTACAAGCCGTCTCAATGTCAGTCGCGCTGCAGTGCGAGAAGCGTTTCGTGGATTAGAAGAAGCCGGCTTGGTTCGGCTCGAGAAGAATCGAGGTGTTTTCGTCCGTAAGTTCGAAAAACACGAGGCCATTGAACTGTTTGAGTTTCGCGCGGTGTTGGAAGAAGCATCCGCTCGAAGGCTGGCTGCACTCATCACTGACGAGCAGTTGGCGGAGCTGGAGAAGCTGAGCAAAGAGCTTGAGCAGTTAGCGCCAAATAATGTGCTCAACGAGTATTACAACCTGAACATACTGTTCCACGACAACATGGTGGTCTTGGCCGGTAACTCCGCAATGTTGGAGACTTACCGCCGCTTGACCGACCAGATGCATTTACTGCGCCGGCAGGGGTACAACAAGGGCAATGGTTTGCTCCAATCATGCGCCGAACATCGAGCGATTCTCAATGCCTTGCTGCGTCGAGACCCTGACGCAGTAGCCAGAGCCTCGCATGACCACGTTATGAATGGAATGGTCAGGTTACTTGCTTTGTAAGCTGTTTCACTCTTCGGAGAAGAGCTGACCTACGATTGATTTATCAGTCGGCCAGCGCCGAAGAGGCAGAACTTCGACTCGGCGAATTTAAGGAGAAATGGGATGCGGAGTATCTCGCCTAATTGATTGCCTAATAATTTTACGATTGTAGGCGAGTCCGCTGGAATCAATGGTTCAGGGCAGAGAACCCGAGTTATCAACAGGCTTGTTCAACGACGATGGGGATAATCGGGAGGGGATTGGGTATGAAAAAGCCCGCTTACTTGGCGGGCTTTATGGAAGGCGGACGGTTTCGATTACTGGTGCGGCCATATCAACTTGAGTAGTTCTGCAAGCCGTTTTCAGGCTAAGAAAGTAGTGCTTTCATTTGACGCTAACAACCGTAGTCAGCCCAGTTCCTTCCCCTCACTCCACCGT
>Ga0308156_1001232_pt1 | contig 32963 bp, 41 predicted proteins | sample PhyAR2_FD_201041 | JGI IMG/M metagenome (GOLD analysis project Ga0308156, IMG submission 201041) | Phyllosphere microbial communities from UC Gill Tract Community Farm, Albany, California, United States - DLSL A.R2 | ecosystem: Host-associated > Plants > Phyllosphere > Unclassified | place: USA... | reverse complement strand
CGGATCGTGAGACAGGTCTGCACTACATTCTATTCCGGTATTACGACCCGGACTGTGGGCGGTTTACGCATCAGGACCCGATAGGGCTGGCGGGGGGATAAACCTTTACCAGTATGCGCCGAATGCGCTGGGATGGGGGGATCCGTGGGGGTTGAAACCAAGATGTGCACCGACGAAAGCAAATGACCATAATCAGGCTGCTTTCGGCAGGCAGTGGCAAGGTCATGGGGAGTACAAAGGACGCGACTTATGGTCTAACACAATGTTAAAAGAAGGTGATGTCATCTACGGTGGTGCTCCTGGACAATCTGGTTTTTATTTTGATAAGGCAACTCTCGATGCCGCTGGCGGTAGTAGACAAAAACTATGGGAGAGTTTGCAGGTACAGCCACATAGAATATTTGGATTCCGTAGCAAAATTTAGGCGTACCGTGTAAAACGAGATGCAGTTGCTGGAACGGGACAAGCATTATCATAAGATCCTGTTGTTTTTGGTCAGGGAGGAGGAACATAATTTTCCTTTCAAATTATAAAATTGTGCTTGAGCCTATTAGCAAGCCTTTTGATATCGGAATATGACTATGAATCTTGCTATAGATACAGGCGCTTTTTTCTTCAATAAAATGCTGATGCTGACACCACTTATAACCAAAAAAGAAATAATGAATAATAATAATTTAAATTGGGAGCCTTGGCCAGATAAGGGATGTGATACAGTCTCTTATAGAGCTATTTTTAACATAAAAGGAAACACGCATGGTGATATTTATTTGATAGTTAACTTTATTCAACCTAATGATGAAAATGCTATTATAGGTAGTTGGAGTTTCGCACCTTATAAATTAATTGATGGGGAGCAAAAAAATCCAGAGGGGAAAGTCATAAAAAAATTAAGGGATTGGTTCAAAGAAAAAACTAATGTTGACCTCCCAATTCATGGTGCATGGGGCCATATTAATGCGGCATATGACCATTGGAATTGTTCAGGTGCAATTTATTGTAATTATCGTTCTGGTTTCAGAGATGAAAAATCCTGGAGGGATTATTGCAAATGGAATAATATAAAATCATGAATTGAATGCGCATTGGTGTTAAAAACCTCGCAATTATTTAATGATGGTGTGTCGAAAATAAAGCTTGCGACTGTTGAAAGCATACCTTTTGAGGCCAGTGTGAAGACAGAACTCCTGGAAAAATGTGTTTTAACCCCGTAAGAAAATCAAACGTTAAACAAGAGTTCATCACATCGCCATCTTTAACGATGTAATCTTTTCCTTACGCACGCATCTTGCCTGCTTCTTCGTCCCTTGTTCACCCTGCTCTCAATAAGCTGTCGGTCTCAGATTTTAGCCGCGACGAACTTCACCGTGAGACCAGCCGCCCCCAGGGGCTGCTGACCACCCGCAGCGAATATGACCGCCTTGATCGACTGCATTGCCGGAACGTCTTTACCGACAATGCCAACGTCCGGCACCGCGATGCGAGTCCCGCCGCTGGGATTACGACTACCGCAATAACCTGGTGCGGGAAGAGCGTGACGACAACCCGTTCAGCTGGTACCGCTGGCAGTATGACAGCGCCGGGCGTTTGCTTGTTCAGGACGACACGCTGCCTGGCCAGGAGCAGATGCGCTGGGAAGGGGCGAATAGTGCCTGGAAAAAATGCTGCAGGGAAGCGGGACGCAGCTATCAGGATATTCTCAGAACCTACGTATGCAGGGGCAATACCTGGACCGTGAGATAGGACTGACAACAATCTGTTTCGGTATTATGACCCGGACTGTGGGCGGTTTACGCATCAGGACCCGATAGGGCTGGCGGGGGATAAACCTTTACCAGTATGCGCCGAATGCGCTGGGATGGGTGGATCCGTGGGGGGTTATTTAATAGCGGTATATTAGTTAAAGATAAGTCTGGCAAAGTTGGAGATCGACTCTCTGCTTACCATGTTATACCCGCTGAGGTGTGGAAAGAGAACCGATCATTCTTCAATAATATTGGCATCGGTAAAGACATGGACTCTGCATTTAATGGTATTTATTTGCCAGGCAGCGCAACAGCAATGAAACAAGATGCAGGAAAGGAATGGATGTTTTCCATAGCAGTAATCATCATAACTATAGTGGTATTGTCCGCCAGCGAATTGCTCGTGTTGAGCAACGATATAATTCTGGGATATTAGATGATAAAGGGACGAGGATAGCTATAAGGCGGACCCAGATTGATATGAAGAATTAAATTTGGATGGGTCATATTCCCACAACAAAATGCAGGGGAATGAATTAATGTCCTATTATGTGATCATGAATGACTTTGAATCATCACTCATGCCAAGAAATTTACAGGGCACGGTTGATGAAAGATTACAGATCGATGAAAACTGCGAAATAGAAGGCTCTGCATTTTCCTTCCCTTATCGAATAACAGACGATGCATGTCCAGAACGTATTTATTTGTTGTGCAATAAAAATGTTGGGGCTTTGAAATTTGACTATTATAAAAAAGACTTTGGGCACTTGATGGACAAGTCTTTATTTTCAATTTTAGAAAATTATAAGCACAATGTTATTTTTGACCGAGATATAACACCAGTTTCGATTGGGAATGGACAAGTTCTTCGAGATGATTTTAAATATGTATATTTTCCCGGCGTGGATGTTATAGATGAAGAAAAATCTATTCTTGAAGATGATAAATTCGGAGATATCATACCTATTAAAATTGAATTAAAGAATGATGCGATTGAATATGATATTTTTTCGTTTAGCGGCACATTATTAGGAGGGTTTATCATTATTAAAAAAGAGGTTAAGGAAGTTATTGAAAGTAAAGGCTTCCGGGGTTTGAAGCTTGTTCAACTGGAAAATGCTTTAGACGTTTTCTGTGAAGATTATTTCTACGAAATAGACTCAAATCGTAAGAGAAAGGGCAATAAACTACCTTAATATTGAATGGTGTCGTGCCATCACTGATTCTTTATTTTTCTTTTTTAATGGCGCGAAAAACTTCTTTGGATGATGAGTCCATTTTTCAACTATAAATCATAGTAGTTTTACGAGTAATCAATAATGTTAACTCTTAAAGAGGAATGATGTATATAAAAAATACTATTCAAGACTTTGTTATCAAATTCAAAACGAATGATTTAAATATGGGAGAGATAGACTTTACAGCAGAAGAAAATGAAAGTTCTCTCCCTGTGAATTTAAATGGCGAAATTCGATTTTTTTATAGCCATTTGATTTTAAATGACCATCCAACATTTTATGGTACTTTCTTTATACAAATTGTTGAGTTTCAAGATCTCAATGAAATATTATCAGGTTGGCGAGTTCAAAATGATACGGCCTGGCACGATGAGTATATAATCTTTGCTGAAAGAAATGGAGACGTTCTTTTTTGTGACACCCGAAATATAACATCTCCTGTTTATGGTAGTATTCAAAAACGAAACTTTATCATTTCCGGTTCCTTAGCTGACTTTTTGGATGTTTTTTGTTCTGCCATTGAGATAGAGCAAAGTAAATATGATGGTGATGGTACAGATGATGATTTTAATTTCAGAGAGGATTTTCTGGAAGATATCGATTTTATGCTTAAAGGCAAACTAAAGGATGTTGAGGCAAAAGGGTTTAAGCAATTCTTTTTTGGTTAACTTTTATTTTTTAATATTAAAAATAACATTTTTTAGAGAACTTCTTTATTCAAAAGTATTTATGGCTCATGTCAGCTTTTATATTGGTTACGAGGTTTCTTTGCGATTCACCATCAATAAACACATGAAAATCGGTTACGATAAATTTGATGAAAAAAGAGTTACATCTTTTATAGAAAAAGGAAATGAGTTTCATGATGATAAAAAATATACTGAGGCGTTAGAGCAATACCACAAAGCCTGGCAAGCTCTTCCTGAGCCGAAGCTCGAATGGGAAATTGCCAACTGGATCTGTGCATGCATATACAGCGCATATTTTGATCTGGCGGATTATGCTGAGGCAAAGAAATGGGGAGAGACGACATTACGGACATGTGGATCGGATATAGACACTGCACCCTTAATCGATCTCGGCATGGTCTGTTATGAGTTGAATCAATTTGAGGAAGCGTATAAATATTTTAACGATGCTTATAACTACGGCAAAGAGCGTGCATTTCAGGATAGACCTAGAAAATACCTTGAATTTTTTTTGCGCAAAAGAACATGAATACATCGTTATTTACCTTTTAAAGGTGGCTTGAATAAATATGTTCCATATAATTGCTTACGGAGTGTAATTACTACGTCATAATCTGATGAATAACTTCAAAAAATGTGAAAAAAAGATTGGTCGTGCAGATATTTATAAAACGGAAAGTAAATTATCTATTACCCTTCCGGATGATTTCGTATCACATTATCTGCAATTTAATGGTGGCATTCCTGAGAAAAGTTGGTGGGACGGTGATGAAGGTTTTGAGCCAGTAGAGGTAGCAGGATTTAAACCGTTTGTTTATAATACTCAGACAAATGATGATCCTAGGTCTTTAATTGACGGTTGCTATATTAGCATGTTGGATAGGGAAGTGATTCCTAGGAACCTACTTCCTTTCGCAAATGATTGGGGAGGGAATTTCTTTTGTCTGAATTTAGATAATTATTCAATTGTATATTTTTCTACAGATTCTTTTGATGAAGATTTGACTATGCAAGAGAATCATATAAAAATTCAAAGATATCTGACAAATTCATTTTCCAACTTTGTTGATGGATTGGTAACAGAAGAGAGTCTTCCTTAAAGAATAATTAATAAGTTTGCGACTTATTTAATTCTGCTGCTGTGAAGTCTATTTTTTATGAAACTCTGTAGCAAGCCATAAATTTCTAGTTAAAAACTAAAAATGCAACGTATTTTTCCCTTTAATTAACAATTACCATCTTTGGTCATGAATTTGTTATTTCTCAGAAATAGTAACTACCCTTTAGGACCAATTACTGTTCAAACGAAAAATAGGTTGAGAATGAAATAACCTCAAACCCTAAGCTTGAAATTAACAATCCTCAATATGGAATTCAATGGGATCATGAATGGGGAAGAATTGTTGTACAGTCTAATGAAAAAAAACTTCGACTGTGGAATTTATATCGAATGGAATGTTTGACTAAATGAAATTATCAATTAATAAAATCCCCCCATTTGCTTATCACCTAACCTGTCTATTAATGGAGTTAAAGGTTTAGATAAAGTGAAAATAACAAATCGACTGAAAAAGAAGTTATTAGTCCTGGATGGCAATGACAATGATTTCATAGAGTATGGAAAGGAACTAGCATGCCCTGAATGCGAAGGTGTAATAATATATTCCATAGTAAATTCATATGGTTTTGACTCGCTCACCGAAGAGGTAAAATGCTTTCTTGTTAAGAAAATGAGAGGTGTGAAGTATCTTAGTGAAGATAATAAATATAGCTATGATGAAAGCCAATTGTATGTTTCGAAAAACACATGTCAAAACTGTTTGAAAGACTTTTCAACTGTCTTTACGTATAAAGAAGTTCAGCCAGCCCGGTACCGTGTATATCTTGTGGGGTTTTTTGAAGGTGACTTGAAACAGATCAAATATTGTAATTTTAGATTTACCTATGATTGAAAATCTCAATTGTATTAAAGAAAATGATCTGCTTGAATGGACGCATGGTGAAAGTAACGTACTGATTACTATGCCATTTTTAGACTGTGCAATGATAGATTCAACACGCCAATTAGTCTTTGCGTTAAGCGAACCAAAGCCATTACCAACCGTTTTGACAATTTTCAATGCTCGGGGCGAAACACTGTTGTCGTCTGCACCTCCTGAAGGCGCTATTTTCTATTACTTAACATTCAATCTATCAAAGGAAGTGGTTGTCGTCTGTAGTTATGCAGTACAAGAGAATGGCTGGTATGATTGGTTTTATTCCTTTGATATGAAGCGTAATGCGTTAACTCGAACTGGCTCAGCGTATTAAGATCAAATGCCCTTATAAATGATAAGGCAAGCTGTTTCTGTGTGCTTTGAAAAGATGTTCGGCTCAGCTCCTGATCTAAGTAAGTAAAATGCTGATCATCTGTTCATTTAATTGTTGAAGATTTGCCTGTACAAAGAGTATAAATGCTGAATGAAACAATTAATAAAAGTGTCGGTAGTTCATGGAAAATACAGGTAGAAAGGCGGGATTTCCGCTGGGGATGTCATCAGGGAAATAATATTTCAATAGGGGGGGTAAAATGAATAAATCCATTTATGTCCAGACGGATACTGCCACATTAGTTATTTATGATTTGATGTCATTAAAACATAGAATTGATAATGATGCAGATTGGTGGAGTCTTCCAGAAGATGAAATTGAAGAAATAAATAAAGGGAATGTATTATTTCTCAATCTTGGAGAGGACGGTGCCTATAAAATTCATATAAAAAATAATGTTGACGAATATGTTGGGGCACTATTTTTAAACGTACCTTCTGGAAAGGTTTTCATTGGAGCGGGAGAGGATGTCACGGGCGGAGATCTTGAGCCTGATGACTCAGATGCTATTTCTGGTGAGTTTATTATTTTAGAACCTGGTAGTTACAAAGTTAAATTTAAAAAGCAAGGTTCAGATGTTCTAATTTCCTTTACAAAAGCAACGTTTATTGAAAACTCATTAGAAGAGGGAGTTTATCTCTGAATGAAAATCCACGCCTTGGTGTGGATTTTTTGATTCAAAAAAACAAATGTTAAACAATTAGTTCATCACGTAGCCATTTTTGACAATATCATTTTTTTCCTTTTGCATGTATCTTGCTTGTTTTTTGCGCCTCGCTTACCCTTTCCCTCAATAAATTGTCAGTATACCCGCGACGAACGACTCCACCTTGAGAATCGCCGCCCCCGGGTACTGCTTACAACCCGCAGCGAGTACGACCGTCTTGGTCGACTGCATCGCCGGGATGTATTCACTGGCAATGCGCAGCGTCCGTCGCCGCGCCGCTGGGATTATGACTACCGTAATAACCTGGTACGGGAAGAGCGGGACGATAACCCGTTCAGCTGGTACCGCTGGCAGTACGACAGCGCCCGGCGTTTGCTTGTTCAGGACGGCCCGCTGCCCGGCCAGGAGCAGTGGCGCTGGGTTGCTGCCGGTAACCCGCTGGAAGGCTCTGCTGAGAAGGTTACGCACAACCGCCTGACGCAGCTGAACGGCATTCGCTGGCGCTATGACGTTCACGGCCGCACCATAGAGAAAGATAACGGCCAGACCCGCTGGCACTACCGCTACGACGGTGAGCACCGTCTGACGGAAGTCATCAGCCAGCCGCGGGACCGCAACAAACCTCAGACGCAGGTCAGCTTCCGCTACGATCCGCTCGGACGACGCATCAGCAAAACGCGACGCCAGATGCTGGGCGGACAGCCAACCGGCAAGCCGGTCAGCATCCGGTTTGTCTGGGAAGGGTTCCGCCTGCTGCAGGAAGTGCACGGGGACGTGCCGCTGACCTGTGTCTATAGCGGTCAGGACTGCTACGATCCGCTGGCGCGTATTGATGGCGTGGAAGCACCGGAGATCTTCTGGTTTCACTGTCAGCCGAACGGCACGCCGGAGCGGATGACGGATAGCGTAGGGCAGGTGCGCTGGGAAGGGGTGAACAGCGCCTGGGGCAAGCTGCTGCGGGAAAGCGAGATGCAGGTATCAGGATATTCTCAGAACCTGCGGATGCAGGGGCAATACCTGGACCGTGAGACAGGGCTGCACTACATCTGTTCCGGTATTACGACGCGGACTGCGGGCGGTTTACGCAGCAGGACCCGATAGGGCTGGCGGGGGGATAAACCTTTACCAGTATGCGCCGAATGCGCTGGGGTGGATCCGTGGGGGGTGAGTCGGTGTCAAAATGAATGGAATGGTTTCCAATCCAAATCAAAAGGTGTTTTTCAAAACACGGACAGATGCTTCAAAAGCATATAAATTATGGAAAAACCAAGACTGGCAAAGCTTAGAATCCTTTATGGGACCTGGAGCATGGCCTCCAAATAGAGGGCTTACCAAAGCTACGCCGATAACATTGAAACCGGGAACTAAAATTGACAGATATGGTGGTCGTATCAACGATGGGACTTTCAGTGATACAGGAACTTTCGTATCTCCTGCTGGAGCATCTTTCGAAAGCCGAGCCTTGCCTTTGGATACGCTAGATAAAACATATAAAACCTACGAAGCGGTTGCTCCGGTACATGCATATGCAGGACCCGCGATACCTTGGTTTGAACAACCAGGAGGGGGAACTCAATATGCACTATCTAAATCAATAAAACAACTATTGGCTGATAAAAAATTAGAGAGAAATAAATTTCATGAGTCTGGGAAGTTATAATTTTAAACCCAAGAGAACAATATATGATGGAAAGGATGATGATTTTTATGATTATTCAGAAAAAATATCCATACCAAAGTTAGATTGCGAGATTGTTTTCAAAAATGAAGATGCCAAACCTCTTTGGGGTATACATGATGATTTAAAAAAACAAATCTTGAAAAATATCTCTGGGATAAAGGTTAAAACATATAGCGATGATCTAAGCCCCTCCTATAAATATAACGATTTAGATATTTATGTTTATTCCAGTTTGTTTGCAGGCAATGTTTTGCATATAGTTTTAGCTGAGGGTGAAAGTCAGGCTGTCAGATATAAAATCATATTATTAGGGTTTGTATTAACTGACTGCAATTAACGCTATTTCAGCGAAATAGCATGGTGATGCAAGTTTATTCCCATCTTCTATTGTCGATAAATTACGAGGCCGGTAAGTAAAATCCTTTGATGATTTTAGCGAGAACTTCTGTATAGGGGGATATTTCGATTCGCATCTTTCAAAGCAATGTTGTTCATCAAATGTTACCAGAATGCGGGGCGGAAAGCTCCAATAGCGCATGCTATGCAATGGAACGTGAAAAATAGATATTTTGTACTACACCATAGAACCCCTGCCCAACCTGGAGGCGGTGTATATGATGTTGATAATCTGGTAATTATTACGCCAAGATATCACCTTGACACACTAGACCGTGCTTATCCTTTTTAAGGAGTAATATGCAAAGACAAGAGCTTATTGAACTGATAAAAAAAATCCAACGTAGTGAAGGTACAGAAGAGGAAGCTGATAACAACATTGACCTACTTTGTAGAAGTGTCGCAGACCCTCAGGCAGCCAATTACATTTATTATGAAGAACTTAGCGCAGAAGAAATTGCTGATAAAATTATAAACTACAAACCAATCCAACTATAAATATTATTCTGGTGGCGCAATGAGTCCCCCATATGAAAAAAATCCATGCCAAAGCGTGGATTTTTTCCATTCAAAACAGATCAAACGTTAACAAGATGTTCATCACGTCGCCATCTTTAACGATGTAATCTTTACCTTCAACAGGCATTCGGGCTTCCTCCTTACGCACCTTGCTGACCCTTACCCTCAATATTTTGCTTGTACAGGACAGCACGTTGCCTGGCCAGGAGCAGTGCCGCTGGGATGCTGCCGGTAACCCGCTGGAAGGTTCTGCTGAGAAGGTCACGGACAACCGCCTGACGCAGCTGAACGGCATTCGCTGGCGCTATGATATCCACGGCCGTACTGTGGAGAAGGATAACGGCCAGACCCGCTGGCACTACCGCTACGACGGTGAAGATCGCCTGACGGAAGTGATTAGCCAGCCGCGGGACCGCAACAAACCGCAGACGCAGGTCAGCTTCCGCTACGATCCGCTCGGTCGCCGCATCAGCAAAACGCGACGCCAGATGATGGGCGGACAGCCAACCGTCAAGCCGGTCACTACCCGGTTTGTCTGGGAAGGGGTCCGCCTGCTGCAGGAGGTGCACGGGGTCGTGCCGCTGACCTGTGTCTAAAGCGATCAGGACAGCTACGACCCGCTGGCGCGCATTGATGGCGTGGATGCCCCGGAGATCTTCTGGTTCCACTATCAGCCGAACGGCACGCCGGAGCGGATGACGGATATTGAAGGGCAGGTGCGCTGGGAAGGGATGAACAGCGCCTGGGGCAAGCTGCTGCGGGAAAGTGAAACGCAGGTATCAGGATATTCCCAGAACCTGCGGATGCAGGGGCAATACCTGGATCGTGAGACAGGGCTGCACTACAAACTGTTCCGGTATTACGGCCCGGGCTGCGGACGGTTTACGCAGCAGGATCTGATAGGGCTATATGGCGGGTTAAATCTTTACAGCTATGCTCCTAATCCATTAGGTTGAATAGCTCCGCTGGGTCTATGCAAGAGAGGGGATCCCAATGCAACTGAGTCTATATTTAGGGTTCAAGCGGGAATTCCACCAAATGCAAGTCGGGTCAGAATCAAATTAGATTCTGCTAATAACCCCAAAATTCAGCGTGGACCACTTAAATAGTGGAACCTTAAATATCAGTATTGGAGATAGCTCGCATGCTCAGCATTTCCTTGATATTAGAGGTGGTAATGCAGAAATTGTCTCCTTTCAACTTCCTAAGTGGATGGCGGATTTCATAGAAGAAAGTGCAATACCTCAGGCCGTTTATCGTACTAATCCGTTAAATCAAGGTTGGTTAGCTCCTAAGCGTGTCGATCCGACAACGCCAGGTAGATCGTATGAATTACCATCAATGTGGGCAGAATGGCTTGAAGAAGTAGCGATTCCAGGCTCGGGGAATGTAAAATAGGTTACTATATGAATGTTAATAAAGATGATGAACTCCTTGTAATAGTGAAGAACGAAGGAAGATTTTACTGGTTCGTTGCCTTTAAAGAAATGTGGGTTTTGGACAGAGTTAAATGGGTAGACGATTTTGTGAAAAACGGGGTGGAAATTAACTTACAGGATATCCATAAAGAAAGATATGACATACCAGTAGTAAATGAAGAAAACGTACAAATATTCATTGATAACTTAATTAAAGAGGGTTATTTATACAATAAGGATGATATGTCTGTGGCGTTTTACAATAGGCTTTCAGAAAAAACAACCTGGTGGGATATATATGATCTAATGCCGGATTTATTTATAGACTTTGATAGTAAGCGACTATATTCTGAATATGTTGAGAATACGCATTATCACAAATATGTTCCTGATGGATGGTTAGGTGAACTTGTTGATTTCTGCAGTGATGGAACGTTACCTCAAGATGAAATATTCTGGATAAAAAATGAAACAGATTATAGAAGCATTGTGATCGTTAAACGGTAAAAATATACTTTCGGCATATCATTATTAGACTATGCAATGTTAGATTCAACACGTTAATTAGTCTTTGTATTAAATGAACAAAAGCCGTTACCAGCCGTTTTGACAAACTTCAATGCACTGTGTGACAAAGTATATTTGTCTGCACCTCCCCAAGGGACTTTTTTATTGCTTAACATTCACTCTTCCAAGGGAAGTCATCATTGTCTGTAGTTATGCGGTAAAAAAACGGCTGGCATGATTGGTTTTTCATATGATGCATAACGTATTTTCCCAATCCGGACCCGCGTATTAAGATTAAAATACACATAAACGTTATAACAATACCGGGTGGCAAAAGAGGAGCTGCATAAACAGTTCCAACAATCGGCGTAAAAACCTAACTGAGAGGCAAAGGATGAGCACGGTTTACATAGTTATTTTAACCTATATAAAACCACTCGAAGAGATTGACGCAGCGATACCTGCTCATGTTGAGTGGCTTAAAAAAGGATACGTAGAGGGGGGGCCTGACGTCCGGTAGACGGATCCCAAGAAACGGTGATGTCATTCTCCCTAAGTGTGAGAGTCTTGCCTCTCATGAAGAGCGCTTATGCGAGGATCCTTTTCAGAGGTTAAAACTTGCGACTGCCGAAATCATTCCTTTTGAACCCAGTATGAAGACAGAACTCCTGGAAAATGTGTTTTGACCCCGTAAGGAAATCAAACGTTAAACAAGAGTTCATCACATCGCCATCTTTAACGATGTAATCTTTGCCTTCCGCACGCATCTTGCCTGCTTCTTCGCCCCTTGTTCACCCTGCTCTCAATAAGCTGTCGGTCTCAGATTTTAGCCGCGACGAACTTCACCGTGAAACCAGCCGCACCCAGGGCTGCTGACCACCCGCAGTGAGTACGACCGTCTTGGTCGACTGCATCGCCGGGACGTCTTTACTGGCAATGCCCAACGTCCGGCACCGCGATGCGGGTATCGCCGCTGGGATTATGACTACCGTAATAACCTGATACGGGAATAGCGGGACGATAACCCGTTTAGCTGGTACCGCTGGCAGTACGACAGCGCCGGGCGTTTGCTTGTTCAGGACGGCACGCTGCCCGGCAAGGAGCAGTGGCGCTGGGATGCTGCCGGTAACACGCTGGAAGATTCTGTTGAGAAGGTCACGCACAACCGCCTGACGCAGGTCAGCTTCCGCTACGATCCACTCGGTCGCCGCATCAGCAAAACGCGACGCCAGATGCTGGGCGGACAGCCAACCGGCAAGCCGGTCACCACCCGGTTTGTCTGGGAAGGGTTCCGTCTGCTGCAGGAAGTGCACGGGGATGTGCCGCTGAACTGTGTCTACAGCGATCAGGACAGCTAGGACCCGCTGGCGCGCATTGACGGCGTGGAAGCACCGGAGATTTTCTGTTTCTACTGTCAGCCGAACGGCGCGGATGACGGATAGCGAAGGGCAGGTGCGCTGGGAAGCGGTGAACAGCGCCTGGGGCAAGCTGCTGCGAGAAAGTGAGACGATGGTATCTGGATATTCTCTGAGCCAGCGTATGCCGGCGCAATAGATGAACCATAAGACAGGACTGCACTACAATCTGTTCCGGTATTACGACCCCGACTGCGGGCGGTTTACGCAGCAGGACACATAGGGCTAGTAGGAGGATAAACCTTTACCCGTAGGCGCCGAATGCGATTGGGTGGGGTTGACTTCTTACACATTGATTCATGATACAGCCGAAGAAGAGATGAAAGATATCACGAAGAGTGGTGTAATAAGACCTTCAACAGGAGATATACTTGTCCGCTTCGAGGATGGACAATACTTCATTAATATCATACCTGAAATGATTGGCGGACTAACACTTCAAAGAGATTGATGCAATTGTGAAAATGTTACTAGGCCAATTAGAAGTTGATAGATATGGTAATGCAAGAAAATTAAAAGGAATAAGCCATTTTGCCGAAATAGCTGCTATTGGCTTAGATGGTAATTGAATCACGAGAAAATACACTTTTGATCTTGTATATAAAAGATTTTGATGATTCTAAAAGAATTGTTAAAAGAGGGAGGGATTGTAGTTGGAGAAAAAATATTTTAAAGGAAACGTTGATTTTATCTCTGGGCAAGGGTGCATTCTTAGTGAATTTATAGGAGATGTCGCGACACGTCAAATAAATATTGTTGATGGTGAGTATTATGCTTCTTCCTCTTTGTTAGATAAAAACGAACAAGTAGGTTTCCTGCTTTATGATGGTAAGAAAAGCGACTTAGACTTAAGTGACTCTGAAGAGATTTCAAATGAAGAATTTGAAAGTGTCTGGATGGATTCACTCGATTCATTTAAAGAAAAAAACCGAATAAAGTATTTATCCGGAGATGCTGTAAAGTGTTTGAACAAATCCACAATCATTGCTCACATTGTAAATAACAAAGGCAAATGGGGAAAGGGATTTGTTTTGTCTCTTTCGAAAAAATATCCTGCTTCGAAGGAAAACTATCACAACAATTTTAAAGATAACGGCGTTCCAGAATTAGGTACGGTAGATTTTGTTATGGTTGATGATCAAAAAAGGATATTTGTTGCTAATATGTTTGCACAGGATGGGATCAAGAAAAATAACAATGATGATAATCAATATGTATGCTATGAATTCTTAGATGTTTGTCTCGCAAAATTGTCTGACTTTGCGTTGGTGAATCGTCTTTCAGTACAAATGCCAAGAATAGGAGCTGGCCTTGGTGGTGGTGATTGGAGTATTATAGAGTCATTAATATTAAAAAATATTTGTTATAAGATGATTGATTGTACTGTATTGACTTTATAATTTTAAGTTAAATTTAGATACGGTTTTTTTAGTAAGGCTTATTTGCCGCTCTAAAATAAATGCATTATTGACATAGGCAAGGACTTTAGTATGCAAATATCTATAATAAATACTATTGAAAAGGAAACGAGTTACACGATAACAAGAACTACATCGAGGCTTTGAGCAATAACAACAAGTCCAGAAAGCGCTATCTTAGCTGAAGGGTGCATTGGAACTTGCCAACTGGATATTTGTATGCTTGTACAGCCCTTACTTCGATCTCGCGGAGTATGATAAGGCGAAGAAATGGGGAGAGACCACATTACGCACACGTCGAACGAATATAGGCACTGAGCCATTGATCGACCTCGGTACGGTCCGTTACGAGTGGAATTATTCGAGGAAGCGAATAAATATTTTAACGATGCTTATGTTTATGGAAAACAGCGTGCTTTTCAGGATCGGCCTAAAAATACCTTAAGTTCTCTATGCGCAAGAGGGCATAAGATAGTTAACTTGTTAAATTTACAATTTAAACAATAGGTTAACACGATGCCATCTTTAACGATGTAGTCTTTCCCTTCCGCACGAACCTCGTCTGCTTCTTTTGCACCTTGCTCTCGATTAGCGGTTAGTATACTCGCGACGTACTCCACCGTGAGACCAGCCTTACGCAGGGCTGCTGACCATCCGTAGCGAGTAAGATTGGCTGACACAGCTGAATGGTATTCGCTGGCGTAAAGCTAACCGGTAAGCCCATCACCACCCGGTTTGCTTGAGAGGGGGTCCGCCTGCTGCAGGAAGTGCGGGGAATGTGCCGTTGACCTATGTCTACAGCGATCAGGAGAGCTACGATCCGCTGGCGCGTATTGATGGCGTTGCTGACCTGAGATTTCCTGGTTCTACTGCCATCCTAACGGCATGCCGGAGCGAATGATGGATAGTGAAGGGCAGGTGCGCTGGAGAGGGGTAGACAACGCCTGGTGCAAGTTGCTGCGAAAAGGCGAGACGCAGATATCATGTTATTCCCAGGATCTGCGTATGCAGGGGCAATACCTGGACTGTGAGACCGGGCTGCATACAATCTGTTCCGGTATTACGATCCGGACAGCGGGCGGTTTACGCAGCAGGGGCCGATAGGGCTGGTGGGGCGATAAACCTTTACCCGTATGCGCCGAATGCGCTGGGGTGGGTGGATCCTGTTGGTTTAACCGTTTGCAAAAACTGATGCCCTAAACGATCAATGAGAAACATGTCTTTTGCTGAGTGGATTAAAAGAAAAAAGTAGAAATAATACCCATGTGTATTTAAGATATAAAGATGTCAGACCTATCTATGTAGGGATCACTAAGGATGTAGATATCCGTGCTGTACAGCTTGGTGACTTGGTGAAATGTTCGACAAAATAGTTAGAATTACTGAAGAACTGTTAAATTGCGGTCATGCGTGGATCAGAGAACCAGAAATTATTCACAATAATCCCCACTTTTAAAATTCTATCAATAGCATAAGTCCGACAAGAAAGTTATACTCGGATGCTATTATGTGTGGCGGAAATTGGCTTAAATAATAGGGTTAATGGAAAATGGCCGATAGACTTACTATAGTGCCAGCAAAAGAAAATCAAAAAAAATGGCCTAAAGAAGGCGATGTTTTTTACTTTCAGTTAAATGATGGTCGGTTAGGCTATGGCATGGTCTCTTTGGGTAAAATAGATGTCGGCCCGTTCAAGAATGCCATAGTTATATATATATATAACTATTTTACATCTTCGCTTCAAGAAGATGCTGTATTGGCAAAAGATAATTTGCTGCTGTCGCCAATTATTACTGATAATTCATGTTGGAAAAACGGTTATTTCGTAACGTTTAAAACTATCGACATGCGCGAAGTGGATGTCTTACCTCAACATTATTTTAAAAACCCTGTTAGAAATAAAATATATGATCATCATGGCGTGGCAGTAAACTCGCCGATTGAGAATATACTAATCGGTGAAGAGTCGATTCAATTCTATAAAAGCGTTGTAAAATCTATAGAAAGTATAATTAACTAATATGCAGGTCGGTGAGTAGTTTGTGTTTTTCGGTCTTTTATTTTTACCGCAGCATGTTATGATGATTAGCTTATAAAAAAACATATTGTAAGATTTTTGAGTGCCAGGTGGGCTTATACCTATTTTTAACCTAATCCCTTCATTTATTACTTGATAATTTATAACTATAGAAACCGATACTGCCGTATTAGTTATTTATGATTTGATGCTATTAAAGCATAGAATTAATGAGGATGAAGATTGGTGCAGTCAACCAAAAGATGAAGAAATAAAAATGCAATATGTGATCTCCAATCTTGGTGGTGACGGAACCTATAATGTCAATATTAGATACGATGTTGGTAAGTATACAGTTGCATAATTCTTAAGCGTATCTTCTGGGAAAGTTTTCATCGGGGCGGGGGAGAATGTTACGGGCGGCGCCCTTGATCCTGATGACTCCGAAGCTATGTCAGATGAGTTTATTACTTTAGAACCTGGTAATTATGAAGTTAAATATACAAAACAAGGTGCGGATGTTCTCTTTTCCTTTACAAAAGCAGCGTTTACTGAAAATGCATTAGAAGAGGGTATTTATCTCTAAATACTGATAAATCACCGGCTATTAAATGGGCAGAATTGAGAACTGAATAAACTAAATATAAAAGTATTTGAGTCTGCTGATAATGAATGGGCTAAATTTGTAACTCAGGGTAGAGCCAATACACTTGCACATAGTTATGATGCCAATGTTAGCAAACCCTGGTGCTGTAAAAAAAGGAGGAAAGGCTAAGCCCATAGGTTCACAGCTTGCTATTTTCTTAAATAAAGCTGCAACCGTGTTTGATCGTTACAAAGTAAAACAAAGGTGTAAAGGGCAATGAATATTATCAATGGTATCCAATTTAATGATTCAAATGAAAGTGTTGTTTTTAATTACTATAGTTGGGTTGAGTTAATTAAAGCGATTATTGTTAAATATGCGAATAAAACAGAGAGTGAGGCTGAACGAATAGTATTAGCCTCTCCACTTGTTCGTTTTACGGAAAATGATTACATGTCTATTGCTTTGCGCAGTCATGAAAATGAATATCATTGGGCAATGTTAATTGCTTATGGTGATCAATATTGGACAACAGGAGTTTCTCCAAATGAACCTGACGGATACTTCGAGTGGGAAAAGGAATACAAGGAAAAAAATAAACTGGCAGAAGAAAACTTTATTTTTAGTGATCAAGTGAAATAAAAAGCTTAAAAATAAAGAGCTTACCAGTTTGTATCGTATGTTATGGAATTATTATGGTGAAGCGTAAAATAATATCTCATAGTGATCCCTTTTAAGATTAAAGTTTCCGCTAAAAATTATAACGTGATCTTATGGCATAAGAGGAACTGTTTCTGTAGGTCCAACGAACGACTTAATTATTACTTAGAGAAAAACCTAACGTAAAGGCAAAGGATGAGCACGGTTTACATAGTTATTTTGACCTTTATAAAACCACTCGAAGAGATTGACGCAGCGATACCTGCTCATGTTGAGTAGCTTAAAAAGGGATACGCAGAAGGAATTTTCCTGACGTCCGGTAGACGGATCCCAAGAAACGATGGTGTCATTCTCGCTAAGTGTGAGAGTCTTGCCTCTCTTGAAGAGCGCTTGCGCGAAGATCCTTTTCAGAGGTTAAAGCTTGCGACTGCTGATCCCATTCCTTTTGAACCCAGCATGAAAACAGAACTCCTGGAAAATGTATTTTGACCCTGCAATAAAAAATAAATCAAACGTTAAACAAGAAGTTCATCACATCGCCATCTTTAACAATGTAATCTTTCCCTTCCGCACGCATCTTGCCTGCTTCTTCGCGCCTTGTTCATCCTGCTCTCAATAAGCTGTCGGTCTCAGATTTTAGCCGCGACGAACTTCACCGTGAGATCAGCCGCACCCAAGGGTTGCTGACCACCTGTCCGTCTTAGCCGACTGCATCGCCGCTGGGATTACGACTACCGCAATAATCTGGTGCGGGAAGAGCATGACGATAACCCGTTCAGCTGGTACCGCTGGCAATACGACAGCGCCGGGCGTTTGCTGGTTCAGGACGGTACGCTGCCTGGGCAGGTGCGCAGGGAAGCGGTGAACAGCGCCGGGGCAAGCTGCTGTGGGAAAGCGAGACGCAGGTATCAGGATATTCTCAGAACCTGCGCATGCAGGGGCAATACTTGGACCGTGAGACAGGGCTACACTACAATCTGTTCCGGTATTACGACCCGGACTGCGGGCGGTTTACGCAGCAGGACCCGATAGGGTTAAATGGCGGGTTAAATCTTTACAGCTATGCTCCTAATCCTATAATCTGGACTGATCCTTTAGGTCTAACACCTTGTAAGGTTTTACCTTCTACACGTAGGGGTGGGGGGCAGGTAAACATTATGATCCTGTAAATGGACAAGGGTTGTATGTGCTACACGATGGAAAGAATATTATCTATGTAGGACGTGGGGATGCACCAACGCGTTTGAATAGCCATGCGAATACACAGGGTAAATCTCATTTGGAACAGTTGACCATAGCTGAAGCTAAATACTTGGAACAAAGAATTATGGATCTTAATGGTGGAGCTAAGTCAACGAATTCTTTAACAAATCTCCTCAATGAAATCAGATCGTATAGTCCTAATAACCCAAAGGCTGGCACATATGATATTGTGGGTCAAAACAGTGATTGGGGTGGAAAAGTATTGAATGATGCGTTATCAATACTGAAAGGTAATGGCTTATGAAAGTAAAATACAAAGAGGGTGACATCTTTGTCATTCCATTGAGCAATGGGAAATATGCGATTTGTCATATTTTTTTTGCTCCAAGCAAAAAATTTAAGCAAGCAATAGGGTTCTGCATATTATCAATACAGCAGGCTGAAGAACTTATTGATGGCGGTTCATTAACACCGCTAAGTTTTGAAAGGTTTGGTAAAGAGACGAAAGTTATCTTTACCGGCAACCAAAATATCAGCAAGGGCGTTTGGAAAATTATTGGTCACACTGATCTTACAGAAGAAAAAAAACAATTGAAAATATTTAATTATGCTGGTGGTTTATATAATGGAGAGGACGAAATCAGGCGGTTATCTGTTGCCGAATACCCTAATTACACAACAATGGGGGTTTCAGGGTTTGAGCTTGCCGATAATATCCTGACCAATATTTGAGCATCAGGGGTAGGGTGCTTCCCCTGTCAGATTTCGTATTACCGCCACTCATTAACACCTTAAAAATATCACAGGTATTTTATTTTTGATGGCCTGGACTCACATTATTGGTAGAACGATAATAAAAATCGAGGTAATGTAATGAATGATAAAAAAATACAAATAGTTGATCTACTGATTTCACATAGTCAAATAGTGTTACGATCCCGAGACTATGACGAAAAGCTGAGTCAGTGGGGAAAGGGTAATGTTTCTCAATGTGCTGTTCTTCACAAGGATTATGTTATATTCGATCCATTACCAGAGGACGCGTTTGGAGCAAACGTCAATATCAAAATAGAGAATGCATTCAAATTGGATGAAAATGCTCAGCGCTGTATTGTTGTACCATTTTTCATTACGGATAAACATAAGCTGCAAATCGCTTCTGCAACTGAGAATTTTTATTTGAATTTAGAGTTGCACGATGAACTTTATTCGCTCTTCTATGAGGTTTGTGAAGGAGATGAAATTTACTATAATTTCACCCTTGTACCTACAAAAGAAGCTATTGCTGCTAAGTTTTTGTTAGACAACCCTTGGGGGGGGATTAAGGAACATCCTCTCAAAGATGGTATTTTTTAAGGTTAATAGTAATTAAATTAAAACTTAAGAAATATAAAAACCACGCTTTGACGTGGATTTTTTCATTCAAATCAAATGCTAAACAAGAAGTTCATCACATCGTCATGTATAACGATAATCTTTCCCTTCCGCACGCGTTTTGGCTGCCTCTTACGCTCCTTGCTTATCCTTATTCACAACAAGTGTCAGCATACCCGTGAGGTCCCACCGGGAGGCCAGCCGCACCCAGGGGTTGCTGACCACCCTCAGCGAGTACGAACTTCTTGGTCGACTGCATCGTCGGGATGTATTCACTGACGATGCCCAGCGCCGCTGGGATTACGACTAGCGCAATAACTGGTGCGGGAAGAGCGTGACGATAACCCGTTCAGCTGGCAGTACGACAGCGCCGGGCGTTTGCTGGTTCAGAACGGTACGCTGCCGGTAACCCGCAGGAAGACTCTGCTGAGAAGGTCACGCACAACCGCCTGACGCAGCTGAACGACATTCGCTGGAGTTGTAACATACACGCCCGCACCATGGAGAAGGATAACAGCCAGACCCGCTGGCATTACCGCTACGACGGCGAGCACCGTCTGACGGAAGTCATCAGCCAGCCACGGGACCGCAACAAAACGCAGACGCAGGTCAGCTTCCGCTACGATCCGCTCGGCCGCCGCATCAATAAAACGCGACGCCAGATGATGGGCGGACAGCCAACAGGCAAGCCGGGTCAGCATCCGGTTTTTCTGGGAAGGGTTCCGTCTGCTGCAGGAAAGTGAAACGTAGGTATCAGGATATTCTCAGAACCTGCGGATGCAGGGGCAATACCTGGACCGTGAGACAGGGCTGCACTAGAATCTGTTCCGGTATTACGACCCGGACTGCGGGCGGTTTACGCAGCAGGACCCGATAGGGCTGGCGGGGGGGATAAACCTTTACCAGTATGCGCCGAATGCGCTGGGATGGGTGGATCTGTGGGGGGGAGTCGTGAGTGTAGCGGTAAAACAAAACCTGATTTCTATGTTGGGCCTGCTGGTCCAGGCGCTACAATGCCTTCAACTGCTTATCGTTATGTCCGATATTTGAATGACGATGGCAGTTTAGATAAATGGGTTCCTGGTCTTCTCGAAACTAAAAAAGCGCCTGTAACGTATTTTGGATTCGAAAAATTTTATATGGGTAAAGCGACTCGTGATGCGTTTCAGATAAAAGGTCCTGATAAAGTTGATCCGACTTTACCAGCGGATGTTTCTTGGAGTGATGCAAGAATTAGAGGGATATTTGATACATTGCAACCTTATGAAAATGGTACTTCTCAAGTGAGGCATCCAAGAATGTTTGGGGATGAAGTTGGTGCACCATTAGAACAATTTACAAATGCTTATCCGCAGTATGGGAAAGGGGGGCGTAGAACAAATGCACGCAGAAAAACGGGGAATTACTTTCGACAAAATTGATATTTTTCCGGAGGAATAATGAATTACGATTCATACAATGAGGTGCTCGACTATCTCAAGGAGTTTTTTAAGTCAAGAGTAGAGTCAGCACGTTATTTAGAAAAGCTAATAACTTTGATTGAAGCTTCTCGCTCTGACAAAACTGTGACAATAAGAGCTATTTATGAAACGTACATGCAGTATGTAAAAGAAAATAGAGAAAATATAAAAGTCATCGCTGGAGAAAAAGAAATGTGGATTAATTTATTGAACCATTGGCAATAAGGTTTTATTGTCACAAAGATTCCATTGGAAATGGTTCTTACATACCAGCGTGAATAAATTGATGTAAGTGAATTTTGGTGCCATGGTGAAAATTCCAGCATGCGCCTTGCGTATAAAGTATGTGATTTGCACGCATGGAAAATGCTTTTCATATAAGTGCTATGAGAAGGTAATTATATTGCCATTATCTATGGGTTACTCAAAATTGGAGCAAGGCAATATGCTTGAATTAAATTTAAACCCGATTACCGGTGAGCTAAACCTGGATGGTCTAAGTTTAGAGATAGATAGTGAAGAAGGATTTTGTAATTGTGACTTTTACCACAAATCAATAAAGCACAAAGCTATAAAAAACATTATGCCTCATCACTATCTTATTGACTCAACAGTATTTTTCGAAAAAGAATTTCAAGCGATTATACGTCCAATATGTTTTGGTTTTCCTTTTATGGTTCATCTTGTCGATAAAGATAGTGAATATTATAAATCCCTAAAGGACTGGGATGCGAGAACTAATATTAACATGCTAAATAACTCAGTGAAAAGCTTGTCTGATTGGCTAAGCCTTTCTCTGAATTTAGGGGTTCCTGATGTTACGAAAACAGAAATGATTAGATGGGATTATGAATGGGGTCGAATTTCTGTCTCGTATGAGACAAAGTCATTCAACCATGGTATATATATAGTTTGGAATTCAATATAATCAATGACCAAGGCTTGCCTAAATTAAGTTATTGACTAATAACATCATTCATTTACTTTTAATCTTACTTGTTATTATTGGAGTTAAAGGTTATAGAGGAAATGAAAATAACTAATCGACTTAAAAAGAAGTTATTAGTCCTCGATGGCATTGACAATGATTTCATAGAGTATGGAAAGGAAATATCATGCCCTGAATGTGACGGGGTAATAGTCTACTCTATCGTAAACTCATATGAGTTTGACACGCTTACTGAAGAGGTAAAAAGCTTTTTGGTTAAGAAAATGAGAGGTGTGAAGCTTGTTAGTGAACATAAGAAATATAGCTACGGCGATAGCCAATTAGATGTTTCGAAAAATACATGTTCAAAGTGTTTGAAAGATTTTTCTAGTGTATTAACGTATAAAGAAGTGCAACCAGCACGATGCCGGGTATATCTTGTGGGGCTTTTTGAAGGTTATTTGAAAAAGATCAAACTTTAAAAGTTGAGGTTTACGAAGGATTGAAAATCTCATTTATTTTAAAGAAAATAACCTGCTTCATTGGGCTAGTGGTGAAAGTAACAGAGTGGTTAGTATGCCATTTTTAGACCATGCAATGGTCGACTCAACACGCCAGTTAGTCTTTGCGTTAAGCGAGTCTAAGCCATTACCAACCGTTTTGACCATCTTCGATACTCAGGGCGAAAAATTATTTTGATCTGCACCTCCTGAAGGTGCGACTTTCTATTACTTAACATTCAATCTGTCAAAGGAAGTGGTCGTTTTCTGTAGCTATCCAGCAAAACAAAATGGTTGGCATGATTGGTTTTATTCCTGGGATATGAAGCGTAACGCGTTGTCTCAATCGGGCCCTGCATATTAAGATCAAAAGAGCTAAAAAAAATGATAACTATAACCGGTGGCAAAACAGGGACTGTATCAGCAGTTCCAACAAGCGATTTAAAAAAACAGAGTTAAGAGGCAAAGGATGAGCACGGTTTACATTGTCATTTTGACCTATATAAAACCACTCGATGAAATCGACGCAGCGATACCTGCTCATGTTGAGTGGCTAAAAAAGGGGTATGCAGAGGGGATTTTTCTGGCGTCCGGTAGACGGATCCCAAGAAACGGCGGTGTCATTCTCGCTAAGTGCGAGAGTCTTGCCTCTCTTGAAGAGCGCTTACGCGAGGATCCTTTTCAGAAGTTAAAGCTTGCGACTGTTGAAATCATTCCCTTTGAACCCAGCATGAAAACAGAACTCCTGGAAAATGTGTTTTAACCCCGGCATGAAAAAAATCCACGCCAAAGCGTGGATTTTTTTCATTCAAAACCAATCAAACGTTAAACAGGAAGTTCATCACATCGCCATCTTTAACGATGTAATCTTTACCTTCCGCACGCATCTTGCCTGCTTCTTTCGCGCCTTGCTCACCCTTGTAGGTGATAAAGTCTTCAAACGCGATAGTCTGCGCACGAATGAAGCCTTTCTCGAAGTCGGTGTGGATCTTACCGGCCGCCTGAGGCGCAGTCGCACCGACAGGAATCGTCCACGCACGCACTTCTTTCACGCCAGCGGTGAAGTAGGTCTGCAGGTTCAGCAGCTCATAGCCTGCACGAATTACGCGGTTCAGGCCCGGCTCTTCCAGACCCAGCTCGGCCATGAACTCTTCACGGTCGGCGTCGTCCAGCTCTGCAATGTCGGATTCAACGGCAGCGCAAACCGCTACAACCACTGAACCTTCAGCCGCCGCGATTTCACGCACTTTGTCCAGGTACGGGTTGTTCTCGAAACCGTCTTCGTTAACGTTGGCGATGTACATAGTTGGCTTCAGAGTCAGGAAGCTCAGGTATTTGATTGCCGCCTTGTCTTCTTCCGTCAGGTTTTTCAGCGCGCGCAGCATGCCCGCGTTTTCCAGCTGTGGCAGACATTTTTCCAGCGCAGCCAGTTCTGCTTTCGCGTCTTTGTCGCCACCTTTGGCTTTCTTCTGCACGCGGTGAATAGCGCGTTCACAGGTGTCGAGGTCAGACAGTGCCAGCTCGGTGTTGATCACCTCGATGTCGTCAGCCGGGTCCACTTTGTTGTTAACGTGGATGATGTTGTCGTTCTCGAAGCAACGCACAACGTGACCAATTGCTTCCGTTTCACGGATGTTGGTCAGGAACTGGTTACCGAGGCCTTCGCCTTTGGATGCACCTTTCACCAGGCCCGCGATGTCCACGAACTCCATGGTGGTCGGCAGAATGCGCTGCGGCTTCACGATTTCCGCGAGCTGGTCCAGACGCGGATCGGGCATTGGCACAACGCCGGTGTTCGGTTCGATGGTACAGAACGGGAAGTTCGCCGCTTCAATACCTGCTTTGGTGAGCGCGTTGAACAGGGTGGATTTGCCCACGTTTGGCAGACCGACGATACCGCATTTGAATCCCATTTCTAAATCACCTTAATATCTTGATAATCAATCCGTTAACGATAACCGATTGATGAAAAGTAAATAACTACGCCTATTATACACGTAACCCGCACCACGCGCGGTAAAAAAGCCGTATCGGGCGGATTATTGCGCTTTGAAAGCGTGTAAGCGGTTTGTCGCTTTGGTTAGGCCATCCTGCAGCCAGATTTCGGTGCAGCGCACCGCTTCGTCAACCGCTTCGTCAATCAGTTTCTGCTCAGAAACCGGTGGCTTACCCAGTACGAAACCGACAACTTTGTTTTTATCGCCCGGATGGCCGATTCCCACGCGCAAACGGTGGAAATTGGGATTATTGCCCAGCTTGCTGATAATGTCTTTCAGACCATTGTGACCGCCATGACCACCGCCCAGTTTGAATTTTGCCACACCGGGGGGCAGGTCCAGCTCATCGTGGGCCACCAGAATTTCATCCGGGTTAATGCGATAAAACGTCGCTATGGCTGCAACAGCTTTGCCGCTCAGGTTCATAAAGGTGGTGGGCACCAGCAGACGGACATCTGCGCCAGCAAGATTGATACGTGAGGTATACCCGTAGAATTTTGGTTCTTCACGCAGGGGAGCACGCAACCGTTCGGCCAGCAGATCAACATACCAGGCGCCGGCATTGTGGCGGGTCGCCGCGTACTCTGCGCCAGGGTTCGCGAGGCCGACAATCAGTTTAATCGTCACGATTCAATTCCTAATGGGTTCCAGATCTGGCGCGTAGTTTACTGTCTGACGCGCCGCTTGACAAAATTCTGCTGCCCGAACCGCGAGATATGAATAATTACTTATCTGAACAATTAGAATTTCAAGCTGTTCAATGTCTTATTTGTAAACTTTTGTCTGGGAGTTATCTGTAAATGTGATCATTCACGCAACTCATAAAAGAGCCGTTGTCTATACTTTACACACAAGGATCAGGGGCTTTTCCCCTTACAACCCAAAGTTCCGGAGGTGACATATGAAACGCAAAAACGCTTCGATACTCGGTAATGTGCTGATGGGGTTGGGACTGTTTGTGATGGTCGCTGGCGTGGGTTATTCAATTTTAAACCAATTGCCGCAGCTTGACCTTCCGCAATACTTCGCGCATGGCGCGGTATTGAGTATCTTCCTTGGTGCAGTGCTATGGCTTGCCGGTGCACGCGTGAGTGGACATGAAGAAGTCTGCGACAAATACTGGTGGGTGCGCCATTACGATAAGCGCTGCCGCAGGGACCAGCACAAACACAGCTAACGTGCTACGACGAAAGAACACCGAAACGGCTCCTCATGGAGTCGTTTTTTTTTGCATGAAAGGTTGACCCTCACGTAACGTAAGGCTTCAGAGTGGTGCCACTGGCAAAGTAAAAGGAGCAGTTATGTTGATTCAGGTGGGTGAACTCGCGAAACGTGCCGGGATCACCGTGCGAACATTGCATCACTATGAGCAAACAGGGTTGTTACTGCCTTCTGCCAGAAGTGCGGCAGGTTACCGGCTGTATAATCTGGCGGATGTGCAACGTCTGCATATGATTCAGGTGCTGGCAAAAGCCGGGCTGGAACTTGCTGAAATCAGGGATTTTCTGAAACAGGAGTCGCTGTCGTTAACCGAATTACTCGATGCGCAAATCAGTTTGCTGGATAAGCAACTTCGCAGCATGCTGACGCTGCGCGAGAGGCTGGTGGAATTGCGTACCGGGCTTACCGACGATGCGGCACCCAATCTGGAATCCTGGCTACAGACTCTGGAGTTAATGAATATGTACGAACGCTGGTTTAGCAAAGAGGAGTTACAGCATTTGCCGTTTGCCGTTCAGAAGGAGGCACTTGCGGATATCTGGTCAGGTCTGGTTGCTGAGGCAAATAGCCTGCTGAAGCATAATATCGACGTTTCGGATCCCCGTGCCAGGGATCTGGCGACGCGCTGGATGTCACGCCTGGAGCAGGATACAGCAGGTAAGCCGGAATTTCTCACCCGGCTGAACGAGATGCACAGCGTCGAGCCGCAGATGCGTGAGCAGACGGGTATTACGGCGGAAATGACTGACTATATTACGCGAGCGTTTGCCGAATCGAAGCTTGCCATCTGGGAAAAGTATCTCTCTGCAGAAGAGATGGCCTTTACCCGCACACACTATTTTGATCGCATGATGGAATGGCCGCCACTGGTAGCGAAATTGCATCAGGCGCAGCGGGAAAACCTTGACCCGTCTTCCGGTGAGGCGCAAATGCTCGCTGAACACTGGCGGGTATTGTTCCAGTCATACGCGGGAACGAATCCTGAAACCCAGCAAAAGTTTCGCGTTGCCATGCAGCAGGAGCCGCATCTGATGAAAGGAACATGGATGACGCCTGCCGTGCTTGCATGGCTCCAGCAGGCGATAGCCGTGATGATGCAGAGACGTTTCTCTGCATCAGGGCATTCACAGATCCGCTAACGCGGCTTCACGGTTGGGATAAAAGGCCAGGCGGCCAGGGATCGGCTGCACGCCAGCGCGCGCCATGGTGCGCAACGGCTGAAATTCGAGATTACTCACTCGCAGTTCGCAGCCTTCCGGCAGACGCGAAACGAAGCGCTGGAAGGCATCCAGACCACCCGCATCCAGCACCGGCACGGCGTCCCATTTCAGCACCACAATGCGTTTGCCCACGATACGGATTTCCAGTTCGCTGAACAGACCTTCCGCGGCAGCAAAGAACAACGGGCCAATCACACGCAGCACCAGCACATCGTCAGGTACCTCTACGTTAACCGGGGAAAGGCGCGTCATCTGCGCAATACGGCGCATAAACAGCAGGGAGGCCAGCACGATCCCGACGCTGATGGCGATAACCATATCGAACAGCACGGTCAGCGACATACACATCAGCATCACGATAATGTCGTCTTTCGGTGCGCGACGCAGCAGATTGACCACCTTATGTGCTTCGCTCATGTTCCACGCCACCATCAGCAGCAGGGCTGCCATGGCTGAAAGCGGCAGCCAGGAGAGCAGCGGGGCGAGGACCAGCAGGGCGAGGATCACCAGCACGGAGTGGATAACTGCCGATACCGGCGACGTCGCCCCGGCACGTACGTTTGCCGCAGAGCGGGCGATGGCCGCTGTTGCCGTAATACCGCCAAAGAACGGGGCGATGATGTTGCCCAGACCCTGCCCAACCAGTTCGCTGTTGGCTTTATGCTTGGTGCCGGTCATGCCGTCCAGCACGACGGCACAGAGCAGGGATTCAATGGCCCCCAGCATCGCCATTGAGAAGGCCGCGGGCAGAAGGGCGCGCAGGGAGTCCCAGCTTAAGGTGAAGCTGGAACCCGGCATATCCCATGGCAGTACCAGTTGCGGTAACAGTTGAGGAATACCGCTTCCCTGTGAACCGTCAGCGAGAACATAGTGGAACTGAGATCCAATGGTCGCGACGTGGCCACCAAAGAGATTAACGATGGCCATCACGGCACAGCCCAACAGCAGGGCGGGCAGGTGGCCAGGCAGACGAATGCCTAAACGAGGCCAGATAATCAGCGTGCCCAGGGTAACAATTCCGATGGCGGCATCGCCCGGGTTGGCGGTGGGGAGCGCCATAAACAGCGCCCCGACTTTTTGCAGGTAATGTTCAGGGACGTGGGCTATCTGCAGGCCGAGGAAGTCCTTGATCTGCATTGTCCCGATGGTAATGCCAATCCCGGAGGTGAACCCCAGCGTCACGGAAAGGGGAATGTATTCAATCAGTCGGCCAAAACGGGCCAGACCAAACAGGATCAAAAAGACGCCGGACATCAGGGTGGCGACCAGCAGGCCTGCCAGGCCAAACTGCTGAGAAACGGGATAGAGGATCACCACAAATGCGGCTGTCGGGCCGGAAACGCTGAAGCGAGACCCGCCCGTTAGCGCAATCACAATCCCGGCGACGGCCGCCGTGTAAAGCCCATACTGCGGTGCTACGCCGCTGCCAATTGCCAGTGCCATGGCGAGCGGAATGGCGATAATCCCGACGGTGATACCGGCAATAAGGTCACGCATAAAACGTGAAGCGGTGTATTTCTCTTTCCAGCAAGCGTCGATGAGGGCGCGAAAGGGAAGAACATGTGAGGAGGTTACGTGTTTCACAATTATCTCTCATCCGTGTGCGCATCATCTGTCATGTAAATGGCAGGTGAAGGAGGCATTGATCATACAAATAAATATCAGAGACAAAAAAACCCGCCGCAGCGGGTTTTTCGGCCGTGTTCGATTAGTGTTCGAACATTGCTGAGATAGATTCTTCGTTGCTGATACGACGAATCGCTTCGGCCAGCATCCCGGACAGGGTCAAGGTGCGCACGTTTGGCAGCGCTTTGATCTCGTCACTCAGTGGGATGGTATCGCACACCACTACTTCGTCGATCACGGAGTTGCGGAGGTTGTTTACTGCATTGCCGGAGAAGATCGGGTGAGTCGCGTAGGCGAATACGCGCTTGGCACCACGTTCTTTCAGCGCTTCTGCTGCTTTACACAGCGTACCGCCGGTATCGATCATGTCGTCAACCAGCACGCAGTCACGGCCAGCAACGTCACCGATGATGTGCATCACCTGAGAAACGTTAGCGCGTGGACGGCGTTTGTCGATGATTGCCATGTCGGTATCGTTCAGCAGCTTAGCGATAGCACGAGCACGTACCACGCCGCCGATGTCCGGAGAAACCACGATTGGGTTATCCAGATTCAGCTGCAGCATGTCTTCCAGCAGGATTGGGCTACCGAATACGTTATCAACCGGAACGTCGAAGAAGCCCTGGATCTGTTCTGCATGCAGGTCAACGGTCAGAACACGGTCAACGCCAACGCTGGAGAGGAAATCAGCGACAACTTTGGCAGTGATTGGCACACGCGCGGAACGGACACGACGGTCCTGACGGGCATAGCCGAAGTAAGGAATAACAGCAGTGATACGGCCTGCTGAAGCGCGACGCAGGGCGTCGACCATAACAACCAGTTCCATCAGGTTGTCATTTGTTGGAGCACAGGTGGACTGGATGATGAAAATATCACCACCGCGTACATTTTCATTGATTTGTACGCTGACTTCGCCGTCGCTAAAGCGACCTACAGCGGCGTCGCCGAGGGAAGTGTACAGGCGGTTGGCAATACGTTGTGCTAGTTCCGGGGTGGCGTTACCAGCAAAAAGCTTCATATCAGGCACGAGAAGAACCTCAGGCATGCGTCCAGTGGTGGATAGCGTTCGCCGCAAACTGTGCGGGCCAGGCGAAATGCTATCCAGGCGGTGTATTAAAGAGCGCGATGCAACGTCTGGAACAGGGTGACGTTGTCACCGAAACTCAGTCTGCGCCAGAATGGCTTGCTGTAGGGGGGAGGTGTTCATCCCACGTGCTACAAAACCATGCAGCCAAACCGGCGCTTGCTCAAGCACCTGACGAGCGGCGGATTCGGTGTCAAATTCAGCAAAGACACAGGCCCCTGTGCCAGTCAGGCGCGACGGCGCGTATTCTAACAGCCAGGAAAGCACCGCATCAACCTCGCGAAAACGTTTTCTTGCGATAACCTCGCAATCGTTGCTGAATTCACAATTTAATAACGTTTCTATTGACCGCACCGGGGTATTCCGTGGCAGGTCAGGATCGTTGAAGATGACCGGGGTCGGAATGCTGACGCCCGGGTGGGCCACCAGGTACCATTTTTCCGGCGGCTCGACCGGGGAAAGTATTTCGCCCACCCCTTCAGCAAACGCCGCATGACCGCGCACAAAGACCGGGACGTCCGCCCCCAGCGTTAAGCCTAACGCTGCCAGCTCATCCTGAGATAATCCGCAGCCCCAGAGGTGATTCAGGGCAACCAACACGGTGGCGGCATTTGATGAGCCACCGCCCAGTCCACCGCCCATCGGCAGACGCTTCTCAATACGGATATCCGCGCCGCTTCCTGCCGTCAGGCGACCGGTGTCCGACGCCACTTTCATCAGCAGACGTGCAGCGCGCACAATCAGGTTATCTTCATGCGCCACGCCATCAACCGGCGTCAGCAGGCAAACCTCGCCGTCCTGACGCGGGTCAATCGCGATTGTGTCGCCGTAATCAAGAAACTGAAACAGCGTCTGCAGGGTATGGTACCCGTCAGCACGCTGTCCGGTGATGTATAAAAACAGGTTCAGTTTTGCCGGAGAAGGCCAGTGGGTCATCATTTAACGATCCAGTTGTCCATTTTCAGCTTGATGCGCTGGCTACCCTGGGTCAGTTCCATGTTGGATGGCAGGGAAGGCCTGGTGTTGCTGTCATAGGCGCTGTACACCACTTTCCAGGTTTTGCCGTTCTGGGTGTAGTTCACCTGGCTCAGACGGTACTGGTCGTCAAGCTGGTAGTCGGTCGCGTCACCCGGCAGGCCCAGGATCCACTGGCGCAGGCTGTTCAGCGGAATAGGCATTCCGGTCAGCTTGCCGATCATCTCTTCGGCGTCGGTGGCGGTATAGTGCTTGCCTTTGTTATCGGTGATCTGCGCTTCACCCGGTTTGGCGATAAGCTCCAGTTCGGTGCTGCCCAGTGGGTTTAACAGCAGCAGGCGATAGTTGTCCTGCCCGGTTTGCTGCCAGAAGAAACGCGCATACACTTTTTGTTCATCAGAGAGATAAGCGAAGGCACCACGGGTCTGGTACTGGCTCAAATTGCGGACGTCCTGCTGGTGCTGACGCCACTGCGGTGAATCAGGGCTTTTGCCCGGGCCTTTAGGTTGGGTGACGGTACATGCGGTCAGAACCAGTGCCGCCAGGGGCAGCAGGCGAATCAGTCGGGTCATAATGAGGACAAATCCTTGAGATACGTTGCAGTTATAACTGTTAATGCTAGCGTCGAAGGGTGCCACCGTCTACGTTCAAATTATCTCAAAGCATTGTATAAGCTATTACTCCGAAAGGGGGCAGTCTCTTTTATTGATCTCGCGCATCCTGTATGATGCGTTCTGCTAACCTTATTAACGCTGGTACTACTCCCGCTCAACATGACCCTATTAGCACTCGGTATTAACCACAAAACAGCCCCGGTTTCGCTGCGAGAACGCGTCACGTTTTCGCCGGATACGCTTGACCTGGCGCTGGACAGCCTGCTTGCACAGCCGATGGTGCAGGGTGGCGTGGTGCTCTCGACGTGCAACCGTACTGAACTCTACCTAAGCGTTGAAGAGCAGGACAACCTGCATGAAGCGCTGATCCGCTGGTTATGTGATTACCACAACCTCAACGAAGAAGAGCTGCGTAATAGCCTCTACTGGCATCAGGATAACGATGCAGTCAGCCATCTGATGCGTGTGGCCAGCGGCCTGGACTCGCTGGTGCTCGGCGAGCCGCAAATTCTCGGTCAGGTGAAAAAGGCGTTTGCCGATTCGCAAAAAGGGCATCTGAAAGCCAGTGAACTGGAGCGTATGTTCCAGAAGTCATTCTCTGTGGCGAAGCGTGTGCGAACCGAAACCGACATTGGTGCCAGTGCGGTTTCTGTTGCTTTCGCGGCCTGTACCCTGGCCCGTCAAATCTTTGAATCCCTGTCGACCGTCACTGTGATGCTGGTTGGGGCGGGCGAAACCATCGAACTTGTGGCGCGCCATCTGCGCGAACACAAAGTTAAAAAGATGATTATCGCTAACCGTACCCGCGAACGTGCACAGGTGCTGGCGGACGAGGTGGGTGCCGAGGTGGTTGCGCTGAGCGACATCGATGAGCGCCTGAAAGAGGCAGATATTATCATCAGCTCTACCGCCAGCCCGCTGCCGATTATCGGTAAAGGGATGGTCGAGCGAGCGCTGAAATCCCGCCGTAATCAACCGATGCTGCTGGTGGATATTGCCGTCCCGCGCGATGTCGAACCGGAAGTCGGTAAACTGGCGAACGCCTACCTTTACAGCGTGGACGACCTGCAAAGCATCATTTCGCATAACCTTGCCCAGCGTAAAGCGGCGGCGGTTCAGGCGGAAACCATTGTAGAGCAGGAAACAAGTGAGTTTATGGCCTGGCTGCGCGCGCAAAGCGTCAGCGAGACTATCCGTGAGTACCGCGGTCAGGCGGAGCAGGTGCGTGATGACCTGACCGCCAAAGCGCTGGCCGCCCTTCAGCAGGGCGGCGACGCAGAAGCCATTATGCAGGATCTGGCCTGGAAACTGACCAACCGCCTGATCCATGCACCAACCAAATCTCTTCAGCAGGCTGCCCGTGACGGGGATGATGAACGCCTGACTATTCTGCGCAACAGCCTCGGGCTGGAATAGCGCCCTATACCCA
>Ga0308156_1001225_pt1 | contig 33144 bp, 30 predicted proteins | sample PhyAR2_FD_201041 | JGI IMG/M metagenome (GOLD analysis project Ga0308156, IMG submission 201041) | Phyllosphere microbial communities from UC Gill Tract Community Farm, Albany, California, United States - DLSL A.R2 | ecosystem: Host-associated > Plants > Phyllosphere > Unclassified | place: USA... | reverse complement strand
GAGACACCTGTAGCAAAAAAGTCATCTTCATTTACTCCGAACGATGTTTTAAGCGTTTCAGGCAACTTCCCATAGACAGCAGAAAAATTAACCCCGCCTTTTTCTAAAATACGACCATTTTGAATAATTCTAGTACGACCGCCCCCGCCGCCTTCTCTCTCCCACAGCTCCTCTTCAAAACGCGCCGATCCATCTAATTCTTCCAGCGCCCGGCATATTTCATCCTGAATTTCTTTATAAGCTAAAGCAATTGCTTCTTTTTTTATCATCTATTTTCTTACAAAATTTTTATGTTAATTTTTCGCTCAAAGCTTGAATAATTTTAGACGAAGGAAGATGCTCATATAAAATTTGATGTACAGCATCACATATAGGCAATTCAACATCATATTTTTTGGCGTATTCCTGAATACAAGCAGAAGCATAATACCCTTCAGCTACCATATTCATTTCTAATTGCGCGGACTGTACGCTATACCCTTTTCCGATCATATTGCCAAAAGTCCTATTTCTGCTGAACTGAGAATAAGCTGTTACTAAAAGATCTCCCAAATAGGCCGATGTATTTACATCACGTGAGGTATCACCATCCACTTTGCCAACAAACCGCCGCATTTCTCGGATTGCATTGGACACCAATACAGCCTGAAAATTATCACCATAGCCTAATCCATGACAAATACCTCCAGCCAAAGCATAAATATTTTTTAATACTGCTCCAAACTCAATTCCAAGTACATCGACAGACAAAATGGTTTTGATAACACGTGAGGATAAAAACGAGGCCACCAAAGCCGCACTATCTAGATTTTTACATCCGAAAGTTAAATAAGACAATTTACCTAAGGCCACCTCCTCGGCATGGCAAGGACCTCCCACCACACAGATCTGGTCTATATTAACCGAATAACGCTGCTCCAAAAACTCACCGATAATCAAATTATCTTTAGGAATAATCCCTTTGATAGCCGAAACAACAATTTTATCACTGAAGTCTTCCTTGGTGACATTTGCTAATGCATCTTTCAAATAAGCAGCGGGAGTATTCAAAATCACTATATCTGAATTCGCAATCACATTTTTCGCATCAGTATCAATCGTAGTAATGTTAAGGTCAACTGATACGCTGCTCAAATACGTAGGATTATGCTTAAACTTCTGGATGTATTCTGCGTCCTCCCCTTTTCTAACCCACCAAAAAATATGTTTATCTTGGTCATTTTCGCATAGCATCTTGATCATAGCTGTAGCCCAGCTTCCGCTACCAATTATACCAATCTTTTTCCCCTGCATGTCTTTAATTTGTTTTCGGAAGCAAATATACTTATTTACTGGCTAGATATACGATTCACGCGGCGAGATATGATATTTTCGTTACTTTCTAAGTAAATAAACCTTTCCAAAAACCGATCTCCAACCCAACAAAATACTCGTTATCCTCCATTTTTATAGGATATACATGTATAAAATTATGCTGTTCCGGATTCCCCTTTCCCGTCGCAAGGTCGAATTCATGGCGATGAAAAGGACAGATTATTTTTCCTCGCTCACACCAGCCATTTTTCAACATGGCGCCAGCATGTGGACATTTTCGAGAGAAAGCATAGATTTGATTTTCGAACCAAGTAATACAAATAATTTTCCCTCCGAATTTATGCTCGCTAACACCATGTTTTTTTAGAATTTCGGCGTGTTCAATTTTGTACCAATGAACCATGTGACAAGATAGCTAAAAATTACAGTGAATTTTCTATCTTTGTGGAATTTCAAAAATTTGCACTATATATGGCTTTACAATGCGGTATCGTGGGTTTACCAAACGTCGGTAAATCAACATTATTTAACTGTTTGTCGAACGCGAAAGCGCAGGCAGCAAACTTTCCATTTTGTACAATTGAACCAAATGTTGGGGTTATTACCGTACCGGATGCCCGTCTTAATAAATTAGCTGAATTAGTCAACCCACAACGAATTGTTCCAAATACAATAGAAATCGTCGATATCGCCGGTCTTGTTAAAGGAGCATCAAAAGGGGAAGGCTTAGGCAACCAGTTCCTAGGAAACATTCGTACGACAAATGCGATTATACATGTTTTAAGATGTTTTGACGATGGTAATGTCATTCACGTCGATGGTTCTGTAGACCCTATCAGAGATAAAGAAATCATCGACACTGAACTACAACTTAAGGATCTGGATACGGTTGTAAAACGTATTCAAAAGGTTGAGAAAATGGCCAAAACAGGTGGGGATAAGGATGCAAAAAGAACATTTGATATATTATCAATTGTGAAAGATCATCTCGAAGCCGGAAAATCTGCACGTACGGCAGCGATCGACGAGGAAGATTTCGAGTTTATACAGGATCTAGCGCTGTTGACAGCCAAACCTGTACTTTACGTATGCAACGTGGACGAAGGATCAGTCAATACAGGAAATGCTTATGTAGAACGGGTTAAAGAGGCTGTTAAAGACGAAAAAGCTGAAGTATTGGTGATTTCTGCGCAGATCGAATCAGAAATTGCTCAACTGGAAAGCTATGAAGAACGCAAGATGTTCTTGGACGATCTAGGTTTGGAAGAATCTGGTGTGCACAAGTTGATCCGTGCTGCGTATTCTCTCTTAAATTTAGCGACGTATTTTACAGCTGGCGTACAGGAGGTTCGTGCGTGGACAATCGAAAATGGCTTTACAGCTCCTCAAGCTGCCGGTGTTATACATACCGATTTCGAAAAGGGATTTATCCGTGCTGAGGTAATCAAGTACGACGATTTCGTCACACTCGGATCGGAGAGTGCAGTGAAGGAAGCTGGAAAATTATCCGTAGAAGGAAAAACATATATTGTCCAAGATGGTGATATAATGCACTTCCGCTTCAACGTGTAATGCGCATGCGTTTTAGAGTCAAAAAACAAAAATAGGCAGTAAATAATTTACTGCCTATTTTTGTTTTTATCACCCCACCTTTACAAAAGGTATTATTTCACACTACACGGCAAGCTAATCGAATGTACATTCGCGCACGTCTGATGGAGCATTATACCATACACCCAAATTTATACCACCTTAAGGCGATATCGACCATGTTACCATAATTTGAAAACGCGCTTACATGACCGCTAAAATTCTGTCATGCGTATCTAAATAGCTTAATTGGGATGAGCTTCGATAAACACTGGCTATTTTACAAAATAGCGATGTTCAATTACCTCCACTTTTTTGATGTCCTTGTCTTCCAAAACTTTTTTCACATCACAATGACCAGTCACTCCTCGGTAAATTAAAACTCCGCCAAGTGTTAATCCAGAAAATCCCGTCAATGGCGATTTGATTAGTTTTTTGACACCCATACCTAAAATAAAGCCCCCTGCAATGACCGATAAAACCCGTTCAGAGGTACCAATATTTTCTTCGATGCAATCGTCTTCTATTTTCGTCTTGATCTTGTCAAATGCAAATGTTAGTAGGTTACTCATAATTCTCTATGTTTTAAGTATATTATCATATAAACAAATGACAGTCCAAAAAAGTTTAAGAATAGGATATAGATTTTATGTTGTTTCTCCAACAACAACTCTTATATTCGTATTTAGAAATTTCAAACACATGCAAATCAAAAAATATTCAGGTGAAATAGTACCTTTCAACGGTGAAGCTTTACGCAAATCGCTTAATCGTTCTGGTGCCAATGCGGATGAGGTCAATCAAGTTTACGATAAGGTTCTCAACGAAATATATGATGGAATTTCAACTAGAGAGCTCTATCAGCTTGCATTTGACACTTTGAAAACTGTTCGAGCCTCCTATGCAGCTCGCTATAGTTTAAAGAAGGCACTTCGAGAACTCGGACCAGAGGGCTTTTATTTCGAAAAATACATTGCGCACCTTTTACAGTCAATGGGCTACAAAAGCACGACAGGACAAACCGTGCAAGGGCATGCTGTTTCACATGAATTAGATGTCGTAGCATATAAAGATGGAAAATTAATTACTGCAGAATGCAAGTTTCGCAATGATATTGACGCTAGAATTTCGGTGACAACTCCGATGTATTACCTGTCCAGATTTAAAGATATCAGCAATATCAATTATCAGTTCTTTGGAAAACAGCTGCAGTTTCATGAAGGATGGCTAATCACAAATGCGTACTTTACCTCCGATTCGATTGATTTTGCCAAATACTATCAAATTAACTTGTTATCGTGGGATTATCCCAAAGATAATAGTATTAAAAAAAGAGTAGACAAAGCTGTCTTCTATCCGATTACATGCCTAACAACACTTTCTGACACTGAAGAGCAGCAACTACTCAAAAACCAGCTAATTTTGGTAAAAGACCTTGTCAACAATCCTGAAAAACTTGACCTCTTAAACCTCGCAAGAGAGCGTAAAGAAAAAGTTTTAAATGAGGCTCATGAACTCTTGAACTACAAAGTGGAAGAAGAGTATTAGGAAATCTCACATTAAATACATGGAATGCGGCAGTAACTAAATCTTGGAGGGATGATATATTTTACCATACCTAACAAATTCGCTTAAATCAGTCTTATCCCAAAATATACCATAAATAGCCGCTCCTGATCCAGACATGGAAGCATACACTGCACCTTTTTGATATAAAGCTTCTTTAATTTCCTTCAACAATGGATAACGCTCAAATATACCATCCTCAAAATCATTCCGAATGTGAAACTTCCATTCCTGAATAGGAAGACGTATTGCTTCTTCCAAATTAATTTCGGGTATCTTAGGTTGTACACCTGCATAGGCTTCAGCAGTGGAAATATGGATATTAGGCATGATTACCGCAATATGATAGGCATCAAGGTTCAAATCCAAAGGCTTAAAATCACTACCTATACCTGTTGCAAAAACTGGATTATTCGCAACAAAAAAAGGACAGTCGGCTCCAAGTCTGGCCGCATAACCTTCTAGCTGCTCATTGCTGAGATTCAGGTGGAAAAGCGTATTAAGTCCCTTTAACACAAAAGATGCATCTGCAGAACCTCCACCCAATCCCGCTCCAATTGGAATTTGTTTGATCAAATCGATCGAAACACTTGAAATATCATGATCCTCTTTTAGCAATAGAAAAGCTCTTAAACAAAGATTGTCAACACGATTTCCTGGAATATGTTCTCCTTGCATATTTAATATAGTTTCCGCCGAGTCAATCTCTAATAGTTCGATAATGTCGTAAATTGGCAACGGGTAAAGAACACTATTCAGCTCGTGATAGCCATCTGGGCGCCTCGCAATTACTTGCAGTCCAATATTTATTTTTGCGTTTGCAAAAAGTATCATTTGAGTTTATCTAGATTCTATATTTCAAAATTAATAGCTCACCAATGAATAGATGTTGTCGCTAAACCTGGATAATCTACCTTTCGCTTTTAAAAAGTCTAAAGAGATAATAAAGCTATAAGCGACAATCTCTCCTCCCAATGTTTCAATAAGCTTACTAGCTGCAACAACTGTTCCGCCTGTAGCCAACAGATCATCATGAACCAATATTCGGCTTCCTTTTTTGAATGCATCTTCATGAATTTCAATCGTCGCCTGACCATATTCCAGTGCATAAGACTCAGATACTGTCTTAAAAGGTAATTTGCCTTGCTTTCTAATTGGAATAAAAGGTAAGCCTAATCTGTTTGCCAGTAAAAAACCAAATAGAAATCCACGGCTCTCAATTCCAGCAATCGCATCGATCTCTACACCTTGTAATTGATCAACAATCGAATCAATCATTTCACTGCACAGTGCCGCATCTTTCAATAAAGGTGTGATATCTTTAAACACAATACCAGGTTTAGGAAAATCCACAATATCCCGGATTTCCAGTTTCAATTTATCTTGAATCATTTTCAAATATTAAATAAGGTGCGATCTTGGCAATAGCTAAATCTGAAAGCGTTCCTATTTTTGTCAGATCCTCTATATTAACATAATTTCCATGCTGATCCCGATAATTAATGATCAGTTTCGCATCTTTGGCGCTAAGATACGGATGTTTGGCCAATGAAGCTGCATCGACCTTATTAATATTGATTTTTTTGATTTCATCTAAACTTGACACAACAATATAGTCTTTAATGAGATCATAAGTTTCTGCTGGAACACCATAAACTTCTTTTAACTGTTCAATACGGCAGAATCCTCCCAGTACATCTTTATATTTCAGAATGCGTTTGGACAGAACTGAACCTATCCCTTTAAGAGTCATCAAAGCCGTAGTGTCACAGGTATTTATATCAATAAGTTCAGCTGTATTCCTTTCGAATTTATCATACAACAAAGACGTTCTTTTTTGCTGTTTGGTTATTGCCGTATCGGGAATTGTTTTTATGCGGATATAGGGTTCCAGTCGCCTGTAAAGTCGATCATTAATGGAATAGATTTTTTTTAGATCGGTCTTTTGTCTAAATCGTCCTCCTTTATTTTCGTAGTTTTTCAATACCGCAATCTGTTTATCAGAAAGCCCCAATTTATGCCAATCGGCATGCGGTAAATCATTTGGGTCGAAGTAGAATAGTTTACTATCATCCAAAACAGTATTTGGATTTACTGACAACTCTCTTTCATTATTAGTTAAATAGGCTGAATTTCCCACCTCTTGTTTTGTCGAACTTGAGAGCTCAAGAGAGTCATGAAAGGATTGTTCAAATAGCTTGGCCTGATTTGGAATTGTATCAATTGTGTTGCTTTTAAGCAAGGCATAGATTGTGAAAAACAATACGATAATCACCAAAATTATGAAAAACCCATTTTGCTCTGTTTTATTAAATTTAAAATACGTCAATAGCCTCTTCATAAGCCGCTGATAATTGGGTTTTTAAATTTAATAAATTATAAGGAAAATAAAAAGGAGGTTATTAAAATTAAAAACCTCCTTTTCAACAGTTATTATCTACAAAGAGATTTACAATTTAGATTTATCCACTTTCTCCACTTGGCTACCATTCTTTAAAGTCTTTGAAATGGCATCAAATGGTCTAGAAACAACCTCATCTCCTTTTTTTAATCCAGAAATGACTATGATGTTTTTATCATCTTGAATCCCTGTTTTCACTAAAACTTGTTTAACCGCTTTATCTTTTAAAACAAATACATACTCTTCAACTTTCTTATTGGTAGTTGTAGAATCTTTGTCATCAGAGCGTACAGTCACCGATTGAATGGGAACGACCAATCCTCTAGCATGTTTTGTAAATATCTGAACAGTTGCAGAAAGCCCCGGTTTAAATGGAGACGCAACATTCTCTATCATCAAATCCTGATAAGATTCTGCACTGATACGAACCTTTACATTAAAATTTGTCACCTGGTCAGTCGACGACGTGGACGCAGTGGTTGTTGCTATGTTTTTAGATGAACTAGCAATTTCGGTCACTACGCCTTTAAACTTTCTGTCCTTAAAAGCATCAACTTCGATCTCAGCTTGATTGCCTACTCTTACATTATTGATGTCATTTTCATTTACATCAACATTCACCTCCATAGAACTCATATTGGCTATGCGCATAATTTCCGTACCTGCCATCTGTGCCGTACCCACCACACGTTCTCCTTTTTCGATAGATAAAAGTGATATGATGCCGTCAGAGGGCGCATAAATGGTCGTTCGATTTAAATTGTCCTGCGCTTCCTTTACCGACGCTTGCGATTGGTCAATACCATATTTCGTAGAACGTACTGTTTCTCGCTGCGCCTGAATAGACGCCTGTGCAGCGAAATATTCAGCTGAACTTTTATCCATCTCCGCCGCAGAAATAACACGCTTTTCAAAAAGTTCCTGATTCCGTTTATATGTAGCGGCAACATTCTTAAAGTTCTCTTCCTGTTGTTTTAATTGTTGTTGTGCAGCTGCAAGATTAGCGCGCTGTGAATTCATAGCTGCTACAGACCGATCATAGCCAGACTGCAAGATATCGGGTTTTATGCGGCAGAGAACTTGCCCCTTTTTAACTAAATCGCCTTCTTTTATATTAAGTTCAACCACCTCGCCTGACACTTCGGAACTTAACTTCACCTCCACCTCCGGTTGAATTTTTCCACTTGCGGAAACTAACTCATCGACATCCACTTCCTTTACCACATCCACGGCGACTTTAGTAATATCTCCTTTACCAAACCATCCGACTTTAAAACCGATAAAGCCAAGGATTGCCAGGAGTACGACAATGATCAATATAATTTTTCCTATGCTACGTTTTTTCTTTGCCATTTCTTTTGTTGGATCAAATAGGTTAATTGTTATCGAATTGAATTGGATTTCCAATGTAATAATCGATGATCTTTGATCGGAATATTACATTATATTTTGCTTGGATAAGATCAAATTCAGCCTTATTTCGTTCAGTTTGCGCGGTGAATAATTCAAGCGAATTAGCCATGCCTATATCATAGCGTTCCTTGGTCGCCTTAAATGCTGTCTCAGCGCTCTCAAATGCCACAGTGGCGGAGCTGTATCGCTGTTTAGCCGCATTCACATCGAGCACAGCCTGATTAACCGCTTTATTCAAGTTATTCTTTGCTAATTGCTCACTAGCTTCAGCTTGCTTAAAACCAATCTTTGCTTTAGCAACATTCACTCTATTCTGATTCCTAGAAAAAATTGGAACGGCGAGAGATAAACCTGTAAAGAAAGATTTGTTATCGGATAATTGTTGACCAAAAGGCACCCTAAATAAGGTTGCGGGATCCAATGGATCCGTCTGTCTAGTTGTTGCAGAAGAATAATTTGTACCATAACTTACATTCAAATTGACTGTAGGATAATACCCGCCTTTTGCTATGTCTATTTGCTTTAATGCCACCTCTTTATCCAGGGACGACTTGCGGATATCAGGCTGCAATGTTAAAGCCTTTTGGTATATATCGACCGCATTTTTATCCTCAGCATGAACCAATACCGATTCTAAGTTCGGACGTTCTAAAGAAATTGCGGTTTCAGGTGGCATCTCCATCAATTGCTTTAAGGTCAACAAAGACATTTCATATGAATTCTTCAAATTCACTTTGTTCAATTCATTCGTAGCGACCTGATTTTTCGATTTCGCAAGATCAGCAATAGTTTTATTTCCGACTGCAAACTGAATGGAATCCAAAGAGAATTGTTGCTTTGATAAAGCGATCTGATCCTCACTGGCAACCATCATTTCATGATTGGTAATAGCTTCCAAATAATTCACTAATACATTTAGAATTAGATCATTTTTTATCTTGTCTACCTGCGTCGCTGTGGACTCTAACTGCAATTTATTTGCTTTTATCAGATTGACCTGTTGAAAACCCTGAAATAAATTGAAACTCGATCCCACTGAGCCACTAGTTCCTTTCGTCCAGGTGTTATTGACAATTCGTCCGGAAGTTAAATCGAAACCAAAACCATAACGGAAACTTTGATCCACGGAGGCACTTAGGTCTGGTAAGAGATTGCTTTTCGCTTGAAATACATCTTGAGCAGCTAAATCTTTATTCAATTCCGCTTGTTTAATTTGTACATTGCGTTCCAGGGTCATACGAATAGCATCAGCCACCCCAACCACCTGTTGCGCGCGAACCAAGTCATTAGTTCCTAAAAGTAATCCAGTAAATATTACTGCAGAATAATAAAATCTTTTCATGTCCATATGTAGAACCATACATTTTTTCTTTAGATTTGATCTTCATTTATCGGTTATGTATTTTGTCAAATCTCCATTCTTCCTAAGATGGCTATATTCCAAATCAATATGGCATATGCCACGCCATGATAAAAAAGTCTACCTTACATTTGATGATGGTCCAATTCCTGAAATTACACCTTTTATACTCGATATCCTAAAAAAATATCAGGCAAAGGCAACATTTTTTTGTGTTGGTGAAAATATTAAAAAAAATCCACATTTGTTTCAACGAATTTTAGCTGAAGGACATCAGGTAGGCAACCATACTTACAATCACCTTAAAGGCTGGGAAACAAATGATGAACAATATTTGATCAATGTTGCGCAATGTCAGGAACTGACACAGACCGATCTTTTTCGTCCTCCTTATGCCAAAGCAACAAAATCACAACTGCGACAACTCTATCAAAGCTATAGGGTTATCATGTGGGATATTATGTCGGGCGACTTCGATCTGAATTTGAGTCCGCAAAAATGCCTAGAAAACGTTTTATCTAATATTAAAAATGGCTCTGTTATCATTTTTCATGATAATATCAAAGCCATTCCCCGTGTCAAATATGCCCTACCTAAAACGATAGAGTTTTTGTTAAAAAACAACTATCAGCTTGCGAGAATAGATTAAGATTTACCTCGGGCAAAAGTGACTTCGGATTCGTAATACTTACCAACACTAACACTAAAATAACCCAGCGCATTATTGCTCAGATTTGAAATAGGATTGGACGGTGAAGCCGCACCAGGATTAATCATCTGAAAGCTATTCCAGTAATTGTAGGCCCCTACATCGATACACTGACGGAGAATACGCACCCGATCACCAACTTTTAGATCCCTGTCGCGGTCTATAATATCATGCTGTACTTCAAGCCCGTTATTAAATTTATCGCTAAAAACATCAATAAACCGTAATTTACCACTATTTACCGACATTTTATACTTATAATAATTACCTTTTTCTGGTGGGTCAATGAATACAAGCGTTGGGTAATAAATTGTGTCTGTAAATATAACCCGCTCCGATAGCCCTATAGAATCTACATCTACATAACTTGGCACCTTTGATGTTCCAACGATTTCCCTTCCATCGGCTGTCCGTACCTGCAACTGGTATGTGACCTTCTCTTGTAAACGCAAGCTCTTATTGGTATAAACGCCATCTTTCCCCGCTAAAAAGGTGTAAGTGCGATTATTCTGCATATTTGTAATGATCACCTCCGCGTCAGTTATCGGTGAAAACAGAGAGTCTTTGATGCTTACGACCTTTTGAATACTAATTTCATGCTGTTGATCCGAGACCATTAGGTCGGCTGTGATAACCAACTGACCTGTATTTTCTGGCAACTCCAGATCGATCTTATCTTCGCATCCCCATAGTGTGACTAGTGCAACAACGATGGCACCCAATATCTTCTTCATTCTTTTTTAAAATTTAAAGTTCCAAGTAATCGATGGTATAGTCCCAAATAATGCTATTCGATAAATCTCAGTGACATTGGATTGCCCTTCTTTTTCTCTGAAGTCAATCAAATAGGCATTTTTTCTATTATATGCATTGTATAACCCAAAAGATAAGCTGGAGTAACTATTCTTTGTTCGCTTGATATCATACGTTGCTGCCAAATCTAGGCGATGATAAGCAGGCATCCGCTGGCCATTCCTTTTATCGTAGTAAAAAATTGCACGGTCGTCAACAAAATATTTACCCGCAGGCATGGTAACGGCATCCCCTGTATAATAAACGAAATTAGCACTAAGGTTCCACTTCGGATTTAGTTGATACTGTCCTACAAGGGCTATATTATGGGTTTTATCCTGACGAGCGTTAAACCATTCACCATTATTGATCTGCTCGAATTGCCTTTCACTTTTCGATAAAGTATAACTAAGCCAACCACTGAATCGTCCTAATCTCTTTTTTAGGAACCATTCGATTCCGTAAGCTCGACCTTTTCCAAACAACAATTCTCCTTCCAACAATTCATTTGCCTGCAAATCGGCTCCGTTTCTATAATCGATCTGATTTTTCAAATCGCGATAATAACCTTCCACAGAGAATTCATATCTGTTGGAGGCGAAATTCCGAAAGTAGCCAAGTGAATACTGGTTGGATAACTGGGGCTTAATTGTATTGTTACTCAATACATATTGATCAGTTGGCAGACTGCTCGTCGTATTACTCAATTGATGCAAATATTGAACATTTGTGTTAAAAGATGCCTTTAAAGTGGCTAAATTGCTGATAGCGTAATTCAGCGATACACGAGGTTCCAGATAAAAGTACTTTTTCGCCATTTTGTTATTACCCACGTAAGTAGAGTCTACCACCTCTCCATTATTATCGAATGCATAGAAAGTTCCTGGCCCCAAAGTGGCATAAGCAGAAGCCCGCAGCCCGTAATTTAATTTTACGCGGTCTGTGACGGACCAGTCATCTGTTAGATAAGCTGCTACATCGGCACCTTTTCGATGTTGAATCTGTAATGAATTCACTTTCGAATCCTCGCCGGCTTCGATACTTGCTGGTCGGACCTCTTGTAATGCTCCCTGTAATCCAAATTTTAAATTGTGACCGTCAGAAAGGCTGTATTGAAAGTCTTGTTTAAAATTGTAATTATAGATATCAGAACGAATTTTAAAATTGCTATCGTCCTCAATTTTAACCTGATAATTAAATTTGCTAAAAATGAGCGTTGTATTGCTGAACAGTCTATTGTTCCAAACATGGTTCCAACGCATTGTGCCGGTAGCATTTCCCCAATTGAAATCAAACAAATCATGATAAGCCATGGCATCCTTGCCAAAATATCCTGAGAGATAAAGGGTATTTTTATCATTGATCCGGTAATTTAGTTTTGCATTGAGGTCGTAAAAAAATAATGCGCTCTTCTTTATGTTTTCATCATTTGAAAGTTTTAAGAAAAGGTCTGCATAAGTACGCCTGCCGGAGATCATAAATGAACTCTTCCCCTTTTGGATTGGCCCCTCCACTTTAAGTCTTGAAGCGATAAGCCCCAAGCCCCCTTCTACATTGAAATGCTGGTTATTTCCATCTAGAGTTGTTATTTCCATTACAGATGATATTTTACCTCCATATTGTGCAGGAACACCTCCTTTATAAAAATTGACATCTTTAATTGCATCTGAATTAAATGTCGAGAAGAAACCAAACAAATGGGAACTGTTGTAAACAGGGGCTTCATCCAGTAAAATGAGATTTTGATCACCACCGCCACCTCGCACATAAAAATTGCTACTTCCTTCTCCGCCACCTGTCACTCCTGGAAATAACTGAATAGTTTTTAAAATATCTTTTTCTCCAAAAAGCACAGGAACTTTTTCAATTTCTTTTGGACTGAACTGGGTAAGGCCGGGAGTCAAATCTTTAATTGATTTTCGCCTACTGCCTGTCACTGTTACTTCCGCTAGTTGATTTTCCTCTGGAACCAGCTGAACAATATACGTTGAATCCCTATCAAATTGAACAGAAAAGGCCTTTGTCTTATAACCAACAGACGAAACTTCCAGAGGTCTGCTCCCATCTCGGATCGAGAAACTAAAAAATCCATATTTATTTGAAGCTGTAGATTTCTTTTCCATATCATTCCTTATGACAGCACCAATAATATTTTCACCACTGATACTGTCCCTTACAAATCCGGAAATAGATTTAGATTGTTGACTATACGCTTGCTGTACGCAAAACACAAGGGAGGAAAAACAAAAAACAACCTTTATAGGTCTAAACATAATCAAGTAAAATCAAAAATTTTGCTGAAAATAATAAAAAAGCCTTACAATTCGTAAGGCTTAATAATAAGTTTATAATTTGTTAGTTAAGGTCTCTGTTTAGCAAAAATAGTAATTTATTCATTTAAGCCAAATATTTATTATTTTTTATTCTTATTTTTTTCCGATTCACCAAAATACCCTTTGAAAAAAGCCATCTGATACACTATGGACCTAGACCAGTACTCCCAATTATGCCCACCTTCGCTTGTAACAAAAGTATGATTTATATTATAGTACATCAATTTATCGTGCAGTGCAACATTCACAGCATAGAAAAAATCTTCCTTACCACAATCTATCATTAAACGAAGCTTATTATTAACCAATTTTGGAACCATATTGATAACCACACGGCTATCCCATTCTTGTGGTACATCGGCATAATTCCCAATACGGTCTTTAATTTCCCAGTTCATCGGAAAAGGCCTAAAATCTACTCCGCCGGCTGTGCTGCCTGCTGCACCATATATATCCTGATGCTTAATCGCTAATGACAAAGCACCATGTCCGCCCATACTCAGCCCTGTTATTGCCCTTCCATCCCGGGTTTTAATCGTCGAATAATGTTGATCTATGTACTCAACCAACTCCTTAGACACGAAAGTTTCATATTGATAATTCTTGTCGTTCGGCATATCCCAATACCAGCTTCCAAAACCACCGTCAGGACAGACCACCACATAACCATATTGATCTACTAATGCACCCACACTCGAGTTCTTAATCCAATTACTATAATTGCCTGAATATCCATGCAACAAATACAGCACTGGGTAATTGATTTCTTTAGAATAATTTTGAGGAAGAATGACCACAGTCTTAATCCCTTTGTTCATGGAATGGCTTGGAACAGATAGGGTATCAACTTTGGCGGCATAACATACCGTAAAGGAACAAAAAAAAAGAATGAGGACCGTGAGCACCGGAGCGCCCCTTCTCTCACGGAAAAACCAATTTTTAGCGACATCGGCGATACGAAATCGATCATTTGAATTTGCAGAAATAGATACAGTGTTTATCATAAATTATAGCGTTTTTTCAAAAAAATAAAGATAGGACTTTAAACCGAATGGGCGTTCACTTATCGTGTAAAATCCGCTTCCCATGCTGTCAAATGTGATTGCTTCTCCCTGCGGTTCCACCTGATAAGGTAAAATAGTGGGCCTTCGCTTAAACACCTGCTCCCAAGATTCCCTAGCGTGCCTCTGCCAGTAAAATATATGTGTAATGTTCTTTACAAGTACTTTAGTCCCTGTCAGATCTATAGCAGCCCCTGTTGCAAAAGTTAAGGGTAATTCGACAACTTTATCTAAAGTAAAATATTGCTGTTTAGGATTGCTAAATACTGGAGCACTATAAACAGTCGATCGGAATTCACGTTTAGATATCAAATACAACATTTTGTCTATGGGATCTATCATTACCGATTCGGCATCCAAGCGTTGGTTATTGGGAAATTTTAAATAAATTACACGAATTGACTTTTTGGGAATAAGTTCGGGATCTTCTGCCTGAGGCTCCGGAAACACGTAAAGACATACCCAGGTTCTTTTTCTGAGATTATTACCGATATCCGCAAGGACAAGGAAATAGGTGTCGCCAATCTTTACCCGATCGATATCCTCACAGTCAACCACGGACACCCCTTCAAGCGTAATCTTTTTTAATAGCTGGGCATCACGACTAATTAAATAAATATGTGCCCCATCGCCACTATCATTATGTACCCAAAAATTACCTGAACTAGCCGCCGCTGTAATGCCAGATACTTCTTTCAATTGTGGATCGGTCAGTTCTCCGAGGGCTATTTGTGTTTTAAAATAATCCTTCCTATTTTGGCTATAGACCTGCAGACTTAGTAGAAAAAAAATGAAAAGCAGGTATACTTTCACTCGTGCAATATTCATGTTTAAAGATACGTTTTTATTGATATTTACTTTACAGTTTATGAAGAAGTCCTCAATACAGCATTTGTTATTAATGTTTTTAGCGCTCTTATTACCATACCAAAATTTACTTGCCCAACGCTCTTCTTTTCGGTTAAAAGTAAAATCAGGCCTTTCGAAAGCCCCACCTTATCTTGTCAAATACTACAATAGCAATCAGTGGGAGAAATTCTATGCTAAAATTCTCAAGTTTGATTATGACCCAAAATTTGAATACCATATCAAAGTCCTTAAGCACAAAAACCATTCGCATCCACGATATAGCTTGATGAAAATAATCTCCAAATCGCTAATGCAAAATACCGAAGTCCGCATATGGGAGGTTGGAGAAAATTATGTATATGCGCCAAAGCATGAACAAATGAAATGCCTTCAAATAAAATCGGACAAATCGAATAAGTGGGAATATCTAAGTGCACCAATTCATGGTTTTGATTATCAGGAAGGCTACCGCTATCGTGTTCGAGTAAAGAAAACGAAACGAGGAGATACTGACTCTTTTAATTACAGTTTAATTGACATCCTTTCCAAAGAACGTACAAATGAATTGCCCAGTGTAGCGGCCTTTCTAGCTCGGTTTAAATGGAATTTACTTCAATTGAATGGAAAGGATGTAAGCTCAAGTAAGGCGAGTATGGGCTTCGATGCCAAGAATGGTACGATCGAAGGCACGACGGGCTGTAACATTTTTTGGGGCGAATTTCACATTAATGGCAATAAAATCACCTTTAACCACATAGCAAGTACTATGCGTTCGTGTAACACCATACACATAGAAAATGAGTTCTTCCAAATATTCGAACAAAAGCAAATTCAATTCGATATCGCAGAACAGACTCTAAACTTGTATTATAACGGTAAACTAGTGATGATATTTGGGTCGGAGCGGGAATAAAAAACACCCAAAGTCTGGGAAACTTTGGGTGTCTTAGCCATATTATTAACCTATTTTATGAAAAGTATTTATGCCATTCGGAAACGACATAAACAAATATGTGAAATAAATCGGAAACAATCGAAAGCAAAACTTTGTTTTAACAAAATTTTAACAAATAGATAGCTCGTGAGACAAATGAGCATAAAATTGATTCATTTTGCTACGCCACCATCAATTGGATACTGTATCTTATCAATTTAAAACCATACAATGATTAAAACAATTTTAACATCAACAGCACTACTTTTATCCGCTACAGTTTTTGCTCAAAAGAATCCCGTTATAACTGGAAATTACGCTGATCCTGAAGGTATTGTGTACGGGGATAAATATTGGATATTCCCAACCTATTCGGCGCCTTATGAAGAACAGATATTCTTCGATGCCTTTTCATCTTCAGATTTAGCTACCTGGACAAAGCACAGCCGCATCCTGGATAACAGTAACGTAAAATGGGCAAAAAAAGCCATGTGGGCACCCGCAGTATTGGAAAATAAAGGAAAATATTATTTATTTTTTGGAGCAAACGATGTTCATCAGGGAGAGATTGGCGGGATTGGAGTAGCTGTAGCCGACAAGCCAGATGGCCCTTACACTGATCTTTTAGGTAAACCCTTAATCAATGACATTATCAATGGTGCACAACCCATAGATCAGTTTGTTTTCAAAGACAAAGATGGAACTTTTTATATGTATTATGGCGGTTGGAAGCACTGCAATTTGGTTAAGTTAAAACCAGATTTCACGGGTTTGGTCCCTTTCGAAGACGGCAGCCTTTATAAAGAAATCACTCCTAAAGATTATGTTGAAGGCCCATTTATGTTTATGAAAGATGGGAAATATTATTTTATGTGGTCTGAAGGTGGCTGGACTGGCCCCGACTACAAAGTCGCTTATGCCATCGCCAACTCCCCTTTTGGCCCTTTTGAGCGGATAGGAACGATACTGGAGCGGGATCCCGAAGTAGCGGTTGGAGCCGGGCATCACTCGGTCATCAAAATACCAAACAAAGAAAAATATTTTATTGTATATCACCGAAGACCGCTTGGCAAAGAGGGAGCTAACGAGCGGGTAACTTGTATTGAAGAAATGAAATTTGACAAAAACGGGCATATCATACCTGTTAAAATGACCTTTACAGGTGTCAAATATTCACTAAAATAGCAGATATTTTGTTTCATAGAAGGGTAATATAAAAGCCCGTATCGTTTGATACAGGCTTTTATATTTATTTAAAAAACTACCGTTTATATGTTAGCAACAACCTGATTCAATGTTTCCGATGGACGCATTGCTTGCGCTGCCAATTCATCGTTCGGAAAATAATACCCACCGATGTTCTGAGCACTACCTTGCGCAGCAATCAACTCCTCATTGATCTTACCTTCATTTTCTGTAAGAACCTTCGCAACGGAAGCGAATTTATCAGCCAATTCAGCATCTTTTGTCTGTGCTGCCAAAGCCTGAGCCCAGTATAACGTCAAATAGAAATGCGACCCTCGGTTATCAATCTGGCCAACCCTACGGGCTGGAGATTTGTCATTTGCCAAGAATTTCTCCGTAGCTTCATCCAAAGTCTCCGCCAATACCAGCGCTTTCGGATTACTTTGCGTTTGAGACAAGTGTTCCAACGAAGCACCTAGTGCCAAGAATTCGCCTAATGAATCCCAGCGCAAGTAACCTTCTTGAAGAAATTGCTCCACGTGTTTTGGAGCAGAACCACCAGCACCCGTTTCAAATAGACCGCCGCCATTCATCAACGGAACAATAGATAACATTTTAGCAGATGTACCAACTTCCAAAATTGGGAATAAATCTGTCAAATAATCACGCAATACGTTGCCGGTTACGGAAATCGTATCTTCTCCCTTGCGGATGCGCTCCAAAGTCAGTTTCGTTGCTTCAATAGGCGATAAAATGCGAATGTCTAAACCTGTTGTATCAAAATCAGGCATGTATTTCTCTACTTTTTTGATGATCTCTCTATCATGAGCACGGTTTTTATCCAACCAGAAAACAGCAGGTGTTTCCGACAAACGTGCACGATTTACAGCCAATTTCACCCAGTCCTGAATCGGAGCATCTTTGGTCTGACACATACGGAAGATATCACCTGCCTCTACTTTTTGCTCCATGAAAACATCACCTGAAGCATCTACTACGCGGATGACACCGTTTCCTGCAGCCTGGAAAGTTTTGTCATGTGACCCATACTCCTCCGCTTTCTGCGCCATCAAACCAACATTGGGAACAGAACCCATTGTTTTAGGGTCCAATGCACCATGCTCTTTACAGTCTTCAATAGTTGCTTCATAAACACCGGCATAACAGCGGTCAGGAACCATGGCAATTGTATCTTCTTCTTGACCATCTTTATTCCACATTTTACCACCGATACGGATCATCGCTGGCATAGAAGCGTCAATAATGACATCAGAAGGAACATGGAAGTTGGTGATTCCTTTATCCGAATTTACCATCGCTAAAGCAGGTCCGTTTTTAATAGCAACATCAATAGCAGCCTTAACCTCAGTCTCTTTTGCATGACCAGCGATTTTAGCATACACTTCGCCTAATCCGTTGTTTTTGTTGATACCCAACTCTTTAAACAAGTCACCATACTTCGCAAAAACATCAGCAAAGTAAGTTTCTACAACAGCACCAAATATAATCGGGTCAGAAACCTTCATCATTGTCGCCTTTAGGTGCGCAGACAACAATACACCTGCCGCCTTAGCTTCTGCGATAGCATCTACTACAAACCCTTTCAAAGCCGTTAAACTCAAGGTTGAAGAATCAATGACCTCACCAGCCTTTAATGGTGAAAGCCCCTTTAATTCCGTTACTGCACCTTGTTCATCCACAAACTCAATTTTGAATTGACCATCATTTTCAACAGTTACAGATTGCTCGGAACCATAGAAATCACCTGACGTCATCGAAGCAACCTTTGTTTTGGAATCTTTCGCCCAAGCACCCATTTTATGAGGATTTGCTTTTGCATAATTCTTAACTGCTTTAGGCGCGCGACGATCGGAGTTTCCTTCCCGTAATACGGGATTCACAGCAGAACCTAATACTTTCGCATATTTAGCTTTTGCTGATTTTTCCTCTTCTGTTGTGGCTTCATCCGGATAATTGGGAACAGCGTACCCTGCTTGCTGTAGTTCAGCGATAGCACCTTTCAACTGAGGAATTGAAGCGGAGATATTTGGTAATTTAATGATGTTTGCCTCAGGAGTTGTTGCCAACTGCCCTAACTCGGCCAACGCATCACCAATTTTTTGATCTTCTTTTAAAAATTCTGGAAAGCTAGCAAGAATACGGCCCGCTAAGGAGATATCCCTCAATTCAACATCGATACCAGCTGTAGCTGTAATCGCCTGAACAATAGGCAAAAACGAATAAGTCGCCAATAAAGGAGCTTCATCTGTTTTTGTCCAAACAATTTTTGATTTGTTTGACATAGTAATCTATTAGAAATATGTTTAATTTTTAATGCTATGTGAACTCATTGAAAAATCTGAATTTCTCAAAAATTCGCCTAAAGATAAGAATTAATGCCATAATTTACGAGGAATCGGACCCATTTTGACAATAAAATTGTCAAAATAAATATATTTTGGCTATACCGAATAAACACTATCGCATTAGCTTAAAAGTATTCCTCTTGACATTTCAGTGACTAGAGGCATCAACCGAAACCCTATTTTAGCTCAAATCAAAAAACAACTGACAATGAAATCAATTCAATTGAACAATGGAACTGAAATTCCATCCATTGGGTTTGGAACATGGCAAATTCCCGATGGAAACGAAGCTTATCAGGCAGTTAGAGAAGCACTTCACGCCGGCTATACCCATATTGACACAGCAGCTATTTATGGAAATGAAAAGAGTATTGGAAAGGCCATAAAAGACAGTGGAATCGACCGCCATTCATTATTTGTTACCACAAAGCTCTGGAACACCGAGCGCGGATACGACAAAACGACCGCAGCTTTCGAAAAATCGCTAAATGATCTACAAATGGATTATGTTGACCTTTACTTAATCCACTGGCCTGCCAACGAGACGCAATTTGAGCACTGGGCCAAAATCAATGCCGATACATGGCGAGCCTTTGAAGATTTATATGAGCAGGGAAAGGTAAAAGCCGTTGGCGTGAGTAATTTCCCAAAAGAGTACCTTGAAAAATTATTGGAGACAGCCAAAGTAGTACCTGCCGTGAATCAAATTGAATTTCATCCGGGTTATCTTCAGAAGGATACTGTGGCGCTATGTCAGTCCAATGGCATTCTTGTTCAGGCTTGGTCGCCGCTTGGTTCTGGAAGAATATTACGCGATGAGACACTCCTTAAACTGGCAAAAGAAAAAAATACAAGTGTTGGGCAAATCTGTATTAAATTTGCGCTGTCTCAAGGAATCTTACCCCTGCCGAAATCGACCAATCCAGATAATATAAAGAGAAATTTAGCCATTGACAGTTTCGAGCTGACAGAAGACGACATCAAAACTATTCAATCATTGCCAGAAATGGGATTTTCTGGATCGAATCCTAAAACAGTTGCCTTTTAGCTTAAAAAAAAAGGACCCTTGCTGGAATAGCTACATGCAGCGTCTAGTAAGGGTTTATACGATTATTTACTAATCTCAACAATCTGGAAGGGCACTTTTTGAAGTGGATAATCTTGATTGTCCGTTTTTAGCCGGCTAATTTTCATAATTACCTCAAAACCTTCATAAATTTCACCAAAAACAGTATAATCATGATCCAGTCTTGGCTGCCCACCGTTGTTTAGGTACTCTTTCCTTTGTGTAGCAGTATATTTTATACCTTTCTTTAATTCCAAATTATCTAGTTCCGTTGCTGTAATTTTCTTCCCAACAACAAAATAGATCTGATTCAAAAAAGACGCCTTTTCGGGATTGCCGTCTCGTCCGGCGCCAAGTGCGCCCATTTTATGAAAAGCACGATCGTCGAACTCTGCCGCCAGTCGTGGTTGTTGATGAAGAGGATCTGCAGCCTCACGTTTTGCAATATCTATATCATGCTCTCCACCCTGAACAACAAAATTTTCGATAATCCGATTAAATAAAGCGTCGTGATAAACATGATCTCGAATTGAACGCAACATCAAATCACGATGATGAGGCGTATAGTCATAAAGCACAGCTTTAAAATTACCGAATTCGGTCTTAAAAAGCAGGTGTTTTGACTGTGCATAACAATTGACTACAGTAATTAAGACAAACCATAGTGTGATCTGAACTTTCCTTATCACTTCCATAAAACAATTTTTTAATGTGTATAAAAATACATTAAATTTAGCTTTGCCAAAGCCAAACTCGAACAGTTTTCTTTATATTTCGCACTACACTAAAAATAGTTCAAGATTTATCCTAAAATTTCCTCACTCTAAAAATTTTCGAGCATAGCTTGCAATTAAAATTTGCAAATAAGCCAAAATTTATCTTAGTTTATAGGAAACTTATCAAAAATTATGCAGTATACAGCAAAAACAGACCGATACCAAAATATGATCTATAACCGCTGCGGCCAATCCGGCCTTTTATTGCCCGCAATATCTTTAGGCATGTGGCATAATTTCGGAGACGACACGCCTCATCAAACCAAAGTAGATATCTGTACAACGGCATTTGACCTTGGCATTACGCATTTCGATCTTGCAAACAATTATGGACCACCTGCTGGAAGTGCCGAAAAAGCCTTTGGACAAATATTAAATGAACAATTGCACGGCTTACGGGACGAAATAATCATTTCATCAAAAGCAGGTTATCACATGTGGAATGGGCCATATGGAGAATGGGGCAGCCGTAAATATTTGATCTCAAGCTGTGAGCAATCACTTAAGAGACTGGGTATCGACTACGTCGATATTTTCTATTCCCATCGTTTCGACCCCAATACCCCCTTAGAAGAAACCATGTTGGCGCTGGATCATTTGGTCCGTAGCGGAAAAGCGCTTTATATAGGTATTTCATCTTATAATTCGCAAAGGACTAAGGAAGCTTATACGATCCTTAAATCATTAGGGACACCCTTTATTATTCACCAGCCAAGCTATTCCATGCTTAATAGATGGGTAGAAACTGACGGCTTGCTTGACACCTTGGAGTCGATAGGAATTGGCTCTATTGTATTTTCCCCGCTGGCGCAGGGCATGCTCACCGACAAGTACTTGCATGACGTCCCTCAAGACAGCCGCGCTTCGCAATCTAAATCACTTCAGAAAAAATTCCTAAACGAAGAGAATCAGAAAAATATCCTTTCTTTACATGCTATCGCACAGCGTAGAGGACAATCTCTGGCGCAGATGGCTATCGCTTGGGTCCTACGTAAGAAACAGGTAACATCGGCGCTGATCGGTGCATCAAAACCGCAGCAAGTTAGTGATTGTGTAGATGCGCTAAGAAATCTGTCTTTTAGTCAAGAGGAGATTCAAGAAATAGATCTCTATGCAAAAGACGGTCATATTAACATCTGGGCTAAATCCGCTGAGATTGATCAAGAACAATAAATCAGTGCTGAGAAAAGTATTGAAAAGACAAAGAGCCCAAATAGAAATGGGCTCATTTTATGATTCGCCCATTTTTTTCAATACCTTCCCAAACGTATTTATATTACGGCTCGTCATTTTATTTTTCAAATTCTTTTTCGCTAACACATTTCCAAACGCAGAATCCAAGGTATTTCCTTTGGGCACTTGCCAATAAAAAATAGCGTTGACTATTTCAGCGTTCTCCCCTGACAAATGCATTGAATTGTTGAATTCGTCCATCAATATTGTTTCGACTCCATCTACTCCCACAAATGCATATACATTAAAATCCTCATGCTTATCGAAAGGATTATTTTTCTCCAGTAAACACACTTCTTCCTTTGACCGGATAAACAGAGATGCATCATAGAAAAAATGTGTCGACATGCATTCTTCGATTAGGCGCTTCAGCAGTTCTGCCGGCTGGTCAGATGAGAAGATAATATTTCCAGAAGCGAGTATCGAACTTACATCCGCCACACCTGCATTTTTAAAGACCTGGCAAACATCTGCCATTTTCATATTAGTTCCTTTTACATTGACTCCACGTAGAAAAGCACAGTATTTCATTTCTTTAAATTAATCAATTAATTCCTTCATTGGATCCCAAAACAACTGTTTAAAATCCTTGACTCGAAAGTTCTTCACAACAAGCCCCTCTGCTTCCAAACGTTCCTGAAATCCAGGCACTGCTAACAATCCACCACTTGAAATCACTCGGTGGGCCGGAACATCGGCCGGACATCCACCCATTGCCTTGCCAACATGCCGCGAATGATTGGGATAACCTAAGGCCTTGGCAATCGCCCCATAGGTCGTCACCCGTCCCTGTGGGATCAGTTTAGCTACCTCACATATTTGTTTTTTGAATCTCTCCTCCATATTAACTCTCTTTTTTGTAACCCAAATTATTAATATGGAGATTCAGCCGACAGCTCTCTCCGGCAATTTGGGTAATCACTATTACTCATCCAATTATTTCTTTGGCCAGATCGTCTCAATGTACTCGCAGACAAGTTACATTTCAATAGTTGGCTTTAAATTATGCTTGCTCAATTCGCGCATTTAATAAGTCCAATGTACTTCTTTCCAATAAATCTCCTTCACCTTCGATAAAAGCATACTCAGCTGTCATATCTTTAAACCTTACAATCTCCACTTTAACGGTCTTGGTGACCGCTTTGGGAATTCCATGCCAATCGGTGATGATAGCTAGGTCTCTAATTGCAGGTAACTTTCTTTGTTGATTTGCAATGCTGTTAAAGAATGTGTAGTAGCCTGTTTGATACCTTTCCGTACAATTTCGGCACATTCGTCTGCATCCATCTTGTTATCACAAAAGTGGTAAGAAACCGGAACTTCTAATCATTAAATACTGGATTTCCATTTGAATTTCTTTCCATATAGCTACCTATCATATTGCAATTTACAAAATAAAGTTAGGAAGTATGTGTCCATATTGATCCATTATTGCCATTTAGTAAACCTGTCCTTATAAGTTGGTTTAATTATCGCAATTTTTGACCTGTAATCGCTGATAGCTGTCGGAAAATATGCTACAAAATAGAATTTTTGAAAATTATAAAAACAATAAATCGGATCATATCCAAACTTTACCCCCAAACTTCCCGTATGATCCAGAAAATGCCGTTAAATCGTTAACACAGGCCTCAATCTGACTAGTTACAAAACTAGTAAAATGAAAAATCGGCCTTAATAATGTTATTAAGGCCGATTTTTAACACTTTTGGTACGCCAATCAGGATTCGAACCTGAGACCGTCGGTTTAGAAAACCGATGCTCTATCCAGCTGAGCTATTGGCGCGTTTCTTTCGGTAATGCAAAAGTAGGCATTTGCATCATATTTCCAAAATATCACTTCTATTTTTTTGTGGTTTTTCAATAACTAGTTGCATTTCAACAAGATTATTTTATTGATGTAGGTCAAACAAAATGAATAAAACAGCTGTTACCTTTGTGTTATTAAACAAATAATAAAAACATACAATTATGGCACAAGGAAAATGGGAATTAGACGCCGCACATAGCGAGATAGAATTCAAAGTAAAACACATGATGATCACAAACGTTAAAGGAAACTTTGACATTTTTAAAATAGATATTGATGCAGAGGGAGAAGATTTTAAAAATGCGCTTGCGAAAGTGGTTATTGATACGTCATCTATCAACACCCGTAATGAACAACGTGATGGCCACCTAAAAAGCGCAGAGTTCTTTGATGTAGAAAAATATCCTGAGATTACTTTCGAAGCAACGAGTTTAGAAAATGATGAGATTAAAGGAAATCTGACGATACGTGATGTTACTAAACCCGTATCATTCGACTTAGAGTTTGCAGGTATACAGAAAGATCCTTGGGGAAATACCAAAGCTGGATTTATTGTAGAAGGTAAAATAAAACGTTCGGAATTTGGACTTAGTTGGAATGCTGCACTGGAAACGGGTGGCGTGATGGTAAGTGATGAAGTAAAATTTAGTGCTGATATTCAGCTTATAAAAGCTCAATAAGTTCGATTTATAAAATAAAATTTGGTGGAAGAGTAAAAATTCGTACTTTTGTCGCGGAGAGTTGGCAGAGTGGTCGAATGCGGCGGTCTTGAAAACCGTTAACTGTCACAGGTTCGGGGGTTCGAATCCCTCACTCTCCGCAGAAAAAGCCTTTCATTTCTGAAAGGCTTTTTTTATTGTAGTTTTAGAGAGTACAAAAAAAGGGATCATTCCGAAACTCTTCGAGCAGATACGCACACCAATTTTGTTAAGTGATATATTTATTTACAATATTTTCTAGATCTTCCAAATCAAATGGTTTGGATAGAAAATCATCTGCTCCAGCACGATCAGCCAGCGATTGAATATCGTTGTTGGCCGAAACATAAATTACGGGAATATGATTAAATCGAGCATCGGCTTTCAGCAATCTAGTCGCTTCCACACCTCCTATATTGGGAATCCAATTGTCCATCAAGATGAGATCTGGCTTAGAAGATTCGACCCGTGGGATAATGTCATGTGAAGTTTCGGAAACTTCAACATTCAACCCTAAATCAATTAATACAACAGTTATGACTTCCAAAATAATGGTATCGTCATCAAATATCAATACAGTTTTTGTTTTACTCATAAAATAGTTAAAATACTTTGCTCGCTACGTTTAATATTGGGCAGAAAATCATATCTAAAAGTATACGGCTACAATGTATAAAGTTTTTTCCAAATTTTTTGATTCCCAACAGCCGTAAAGTTATGCTGAATGCTAGAAAATCGTATCGTTTCTTTACTACCTAAACCCAAATATCCTAAATTTTCAAGACTCAAGTCAAACAATTTAAAAACTCGTTCCTGCAATTCCTTATTGAAATAAATCAACACATTGCGGCACAAAATCAATTGAAAACTGTTAAACGAAGTATCCGACACCAAATTATGCGTTGATATAATCATTTTTCTTTTCAATTCATCATCAAATTTTGCCCACTCATAATTAGCAGTATAATAGTTCGAAAAATCCTGCTTCCCGCCTGATTCCATATAATTTTCGGAGAAAGTCTTGACCAAGCTCAACGGGTAAACGCCATTACGCGCAATTTCAAGAACCCTAGGGTTAATGTCTGTCGCATAAATCAATGACTTATGATATAGATTAGCTTCTTTTAACAAAATGGCCATAGAATACGCCTCTTCACCTGTAGAGCAGCCAGCAACCCAGATCCGTATTAAAGGATAGGTTCCCAATTGAGGAAGAATTTCTTCTCGAAGTTCCCGAAAAAACAGCGGGTCCCGAAACATCTCTGTCAAATTTACAGTAATCTCTTCAACGAAGTGTTGTAGAAATTCGACATTGGCTTTCAAAGCAAATCTGAGTTCAGCAAAGCTTGCCAATCGATCGTTGGTCATAATTCGATTGATTCTTCTCTTGATGGAAGCTCTACTGTACTGCAAAAAATCATAGCCATATTGACGGTATATATCCTCAAGCAAGATATCGACCTCATCGTCTCTTATAATATTATAGCCCAACATCTAAATCAATCTTTCAATTTCAAGCGCCAATTTATCAACGTCAATAGGTTTCGAAACATAAGCTTGCGCCCCAGCATTTAAACATTTTTCTTTATCCCCACTCATCGCTTGTGCCGTCACAGCTATAATAGGTAACCGACTATTGGAATTCAACTTTCGGATTAACTGGATTGCTTCATAACCATCTACCTCAGGCATCATCATATCCAACAAAACCAAGTCAATCTGATCTTCAGTTTCCAATAGTCGGATCGCATCAAGAGCAGAATTACTGCTCAAAACCCGATATCCCTTGGCCTTTAGAGTCAAACGCAGTGCAAAGATATTTCGTTGATCGTCGTCTACAATTAATATCACTTTATTTTTATCCATATATCCAACCTTCCTTAATTTTCATATAACCACACACGCAATAAAGACAACAATTGATCAATATCCACCGGTTTGGAAATATAATCAGACGCACCAGCCTGAATGCATTTCTCCCGATCACCAATCATCGACTTTGCCGTAACAGCAATAATTGGTAGTGCGACGTATTGGGAATCCTGACGGATATTTTTGATTGTCTCATAGCCATCCATCTCTGGCATCATCATATCCATCAGCACGATATCGACGGATTCCCCCGAAGCAAGGACATCTAGGGCCTCTTTGCCATCCATGGCCGGAAGGACCTTTACCTGAAATTTCTCCAAAGCTTTGGTCAAGGAAAAGATATTGCGAACATCATCATCAGCTACTAGTACCTTCTTTCCTTTCAATACATCGGTTAATGACCCTAATCCATTATTTTTCCTTTTTATATCATCTGCATTATTGACCTCTATTAAATGCAAAAACAATCCGACTTCATCAAGAATACGCTGATAGGAATGTGCAGTCTTCACCACAACTGAATCTGCATATTTCTTTATCTTAAGTTCCTCAGACTTGGACAGATTTTTTCCGGTAAAGATGATGATAGGTAAGTTTTCAAGACCTTCATGCTGCTTAATAGCCTCCAAGGTATTGTACCCCATTTCATCTGGCACCCCCATATCCAAAATTACACAATCAACGTCTGCCGTTCGCAAAGCTGTAATACTGTCTTCAACGTTATTTTTTACTTCGAGGGAGATATTAAAACTACTTAAAAAATAAGATAGTGCACTTGCATGTTTGGGATTTTCCTCCACAATAAGTACCTTCTTCGGCGAGGACTTTAGAGCCAATTCAATCTTTTGAAATATGTTTGTCATTTGCTCTAAGGCAACAGGCTTATTTATGAAATCAATCGCTCCTTTTAATAAACTTTCTTTTTTTACCGCTAGGGAGGACATGATATGCACGGGGATATGACGTATTTCCTTATTCCCCTTCAATCGATCCATCACTGCCCATCCATCCATCACGGGCAATTGTATATCCAATAAAACAGCAGCAGGTTTGTATTTTAATGCTGCCGGCAAAGCGTGGTCACCACGCACCACCACCACTCCCTTATACTTTTGTGTGCGTGTGTACTTCAATAGGGCCTTAGCAAAATTAACGTCGTCCTCAACAATCAATATTACCTTATCACCCTCTTTAATCGTATCCCGGTCATCAGGTATTTCCTCGGGGATAGGAATTGTTAATGGATCATAACCATCTTCTTTAATTAGCTCAATGACGTCCTCCACCTCTGAAGATATCTCATCAACAAGCTGCTCTTCCTTTGTCAGTACCTCACTAACCTCAATTTTATATGTTGGAATAACAAACAAAAATGTACTGCCTTTCCCCTCCTCACTCTCCAACCGAATCTCTCCACCCAAAAGACGAGCAATCTCACGGCTAATAGACAGCCCTAAACCTGTACCTCCATACTTTCTTCTTGTCGATCCATCTGCCTGTTGAAAAGCTTCAAAAATAACTTTTTGCTTATCAAGAGGTATACCGATACCAGAATCAATAACGGCAAAAACCAACTTATCCTTATCCTGGGAATCTTCGTAAATATCCAGGCGTATCTCACCTTCCTTGGTAAATTTTATTGCGTTCGAAATCAAATTGCGAAGGACTTGGTCTATTCTAAGACGATCCCCCTCAAATCTTGTAGCCACCTTATCGCTGATATTCGTTTTGAAAACCAATCCCTTTTCTTGTACAATTGGCAAAAACAGACTATCTAAATCTGATAAGATATCGTTCAGATCCAACGTTGTATATTCCAAAGTCATCTTGCCGGATTCAATTTTAGAAAGGTCTAAGATTTCATCAATAAGTGTTAACAAGCTTGATCCCGAACTCTGAATGACTTTGGCAGACTCAATCTGATCTGAATTCAGATTTTCATCGACGTTCTCTGACAGTAACCGCGAAAGTAGCAAGATTGAATTGAGCGGCGTACGGAGTTCGTGCGACATATTGGCTAAAAATTCCGATTTATATTTCGTGCTCATCGCCAGCTCCTCCGCCTTCAGTTGGATTTCCTTATTGCGTTCCGCAATCATTAGATTTTTATCTTCAAGCAATCGAGAACGCTCTTCCAGTTCTTGATTGGATTGTATCAGTTCCTCCTGTTGAACTTTCAATTCCTCTTCCGAAGATTGAAGACGTAGGGTTTGGGCCTCCAGTTCTGCATTTAAACTCTCAAGTTCCGCATGTTGTGTCAACAGCTCTTCAGATTGCACTTGGGTCTCTTCCAATAATGTCTGAATCTTTGCACGTGCCTTGGCAGACATCAGCGCAATGCTGATCTGTCTGGCACATTCATGTAGAAATGTCAGTTCAACCGCAGTAAAATTATTCATTTGGCCTATTTCTAATACTCCTAGCACTTTATCCTCAACCAATAAAGGTAAGAATTGAATATATGGCACATTAATTTTTCCGTTAGCAAAACTTACTACATAATCCGCCGTATTAATATTATTTAGTGTCTTTGTTTGCCGGTCGCTATATACCTGACCGATATAGCCTTCGCCAGGTAAAAAAGATTTTTGCACCTGACTATCCAGTCCATAGGTACCCATTAAGATCAATCTCTCTTCATTAAGAATATAAATTGCACCACTAACCGCTTCCATATAGCTCACAAGGGTTTTAATGGAGTCCGCAGCAATAGCATCTTGGTTTTTATTCCCCATTAGTCCTATATAGAGTTGAGCATAACCCGTATGCAGCCAGTCATTATCCGTAAGTTGGCCAAAGGATTTCTGCAGCGCTTTAGACATCCTATTAACAGATTTCGCTATCGCTCCTAGATCGTCATCCTCCACCTCTTCCACCCTTACATCGTATTCCCCCAATGCGATACGATTAGTAATCCTTTGGATTAAATTTAAACGTTTTGAAATTACTTCATCTTTTTCCCGAAGTGATTTTTCAAGCGTCAGGCGTTTTTTGAAATCTACCCGTAACCGAACATAAAAATAACTGGTAATGATAAGTGAAAGTAAAGCACTGATTACAATAAATAATGTCGTAATTGAAGAGGAATTATCCACTTTTGCCGATTTGCGGTCAATATTCTCTTCCTCATATTGAATAATTTCATCGATAATCTGACGGCATCTGTCCATCACCATTTTACTGCGATCCAACTGCGCTACGCTAACCACCCCACCCTTTCTTTTGGTAGCTACCGATTCCTTTAAAATTTCCAACCTCAAGTTTGCTGCTGTTAGAAAGCTATCCACCTTAACCCCTTGTACCGGGTCCTGATGAGTTAGCATATCCATTTCCTTTAATTCGGCAGGTAAGTTCGCTAATGCATTATTAAAAGGCTCTAGATAGCTCTCCTTTCCGGTTAATAGAAACCCTCGATCCCCAGTTTCAGCTCCTTGCAAAGAATTAAGCGCGCTATTCGATATATTGATAATCTTTCTTGTCACGGCAAGCTCCCGACGATGCCTGTTTTGTTCCTGAATTCCGATATAGGAAGCCGTAGAACTCATGAGCAGCACAATCAAAGAAAACCCGATTCCCCAAGTTATATTACTGAGCATCTTAGTATTTGGCATCTTCGGGTATAGTTACAGGTAAAGTAAAAGAAAATGTAGCTCCTTGTCCACCCGAACTTTCAACAGAAATAGTTCCTTGGTGGGCACGAATAATTTCAGCGCAGATATAAAGTCCTATACCTAGTCCCTGAAAATCAAATGACGTTTCTTCTACACGGTAAAATTTCTCAAAGACATCGGCCTGCTTTTCCACAGGTATTCCTATTCCGAAATCAATTACACTGATTTTTACGGTATCACCAATAACAGTACAGTCAACAATTACTTTTTCCGTACCAGCAGCATATTTGTAAGCATTGGTCAAAAAATTAACCAGCACCTGTTCAAGGCGGATCTCATCACCATAAATCTGTACATCTGTAACATCACCTGTCCTTAGCAGTTTCATATTGCTTTGGTCATGCGTCTGGACAATGGAGTCTATCGCACTTTTCACCATATGCTCAAGCGGAAATACTTTTTTATTAATCAACAACTTCCCGTTATCGATCTTTGAAAGGTCCAAAAGGTCAGAAATCAGGCTATTAAGTTTATCTACCTGCCCCTGCACCCGTGTTACATATTTTGCTTCGGCGCTCTCTTCATCCAATTTTAGCTTTCGATCCAGTAATTGCATGTATGCCTTTATGCTTGTCAATGGTGTTTTCAACTCGTGGCTCGCGATACTAAGAAACTCATCTTTTTCCTTTTCTGCCTTTTTCTGTGCGTCAATATCTGTAAATGTTCCTACCCATTTACTTTCGCCTTTTTCTAAAATGGGCCACACACGCAAAAGTTGATACAGATATTCACCACAAGCCCGCCTTTGAATACGAACCTCCATTTCGAGTGGTTTTCCCGAATGAAGACTGGCATGAAGCTCCCTCTCAATAGATGGATCGCCAGGATATGTCTGCGGAAACTTTACAGCATCATCAGAAAACTGAAACCAGCGGCCATTCACAAAATCAATAGTCCCCTCATGATTACATGTAAAAGCGATTTGTGGCAGAGACTCCAGAAGTGTATGCAAATAGTCTACTTTCGAACTTAATTCTTTCTGTGCCTGCTTTCGCCGTTCCACTTCCAGTTCCAACGTTTGCTGAACATCTTTAAGTGCTTGCGTCTGTTCATATAACCGATAGAATGTCTTGACTTTCAACAGGAGAATATCAGGATCAACAGGCTTGGTTACATAATCCAAACCGCCCGAATTATACCCTTTCGTGATAAAACGCTTATCCGTATTTACAGCCGACAAAAATATTATCGGAGTTTCTTTCGTTTTGCTAAACCCTGCAATATTTTCGGCCACTTCAAAGCCATCCATATCCGGCATCTGAACATCCAGTATAATTAATGCATAATTATATTTTAAAATCTTCCTTAAAGCTTCCTCCCCAGAATGAGCGGTATCAACTTCAAAATTTTTGGATTCAAGTAACTTTTGTAACGAGTAAATATTATCCGGATTATCATCAACAATTAATATCATAGTGTATTTGAACTTAGCATCAAGGTTAACAAATCTAAAAAAATTTAACTGAATACCACTAATCGAATTGAGGAATCCCAAAAGCTAGATCTATAGGAATGAAATAAGTAAAACTTTAGTGTGTCAAAGGCTGTTTTATTGCTATATGATACGTTTTACATCGAAAGGTATATACTGTATTCCGGGCAAGTTTTATCTTGACCCTTGGAAACCTGTTGATCTGGCAGTTATCTCCCATGGTCATGCAGATCATGCTCATTGGGGAATGAAAAAATACCTCTGTCATCATTTTACAGTAAATATCCTTCGAAGCCGCATAGGGCCTGATATTCAAGTTCAGGGACTGGCTTACAATGAACCAATACAGATTAATGGTGTACGTGTTTCTTTGCATCCCGCGGGGCACATCATTGGCTCCGCCCAGATCAGACTCGAATATAAAGGGAAGGTGGTTGTATTTACAGGAGATTATAAAATACAGGACGACGGCTTATCTACGCCATTTGAACCAATTAAGTGTCATGAACTTATTACAGAAAGCACTTTTGGTCTACCCATTTATCGTTGGGAACCAGTTGCTACGCAAAATGAACGCTTGCAGTCCTGGATCAAAAACAATCAGAGCAATAAAAAAACGTCTGTATTTATAGGATATTCACTCGGAAAATCGCAGCGCATTCTAAATGCAGTCCATGAGATGGGTCCAGTATTTGTGCATTATAGTATTGCTA
>Ga0308156_1001221_pt1 | contig 33236 bp, 29 predicted proteins | sample PhyAR2_FD_201041 | JGI IMG/M metagenome (GOLD analysis project Ga0308156, IMG submission 201041) | Phyllosphere microbial communities from UC Gill Tract Community Farm, Albany, California, United States - DLSL A.R2 | ecosystem: Host-associated > Plants > Phyllosphere > Unclassified | place: USA... | reverse complement strand
TTTAAATAGACCTTTAGGTCTTCACTTGCTCGTTTTTCTGCCTCTTCAAAGGTACTTTGAAAGCCCTCCAGATACGCTTCTTTTGTAAAAAATGTAGGCATTGTTTTTTCCTTCCTTCTTTTAAAATGTTTCATGATCGATCAGTGGATTCAACTGATGCTTGACTCTTGCCCAATCTTGCGCCGTAGGGATACTGCCCATAAGAACGCAATCCGTGTCAAGAGCGTAATCCAAAAGATACGGTCGATAGTTCGTTACAATCAAATCAACGTGTGCATCATTTAAATGTTCCGGCGTCAATTCCTGAAGCGGCATAAACAACAGCTTATGATATTCCCCTAATAGTACACGTGCCTGCATTCGGATGGATTGAACGACTAAATAGTCACCTTCTAATAAAAATAAAACTTTTTTGACCGGTTGGTAATAGTGGAACAATAAGTTCATATATGCCGTAAAACTCATCACGATATCTTCAAAATATCGGGCAGAAAAACTGAGTACTCGGGCATGTTTTAAGAGAAATTGTTTATGGGCTTCATAAATCTGTTTATCGCTTTTCTTTACCATCCAATGGATTTCTTCTAGCTCTTTGTTCAACACTGGACTCACTGCTTCATTCATCAAGCGCGAAATGAAAAAAGAGGTCATAAACGGTTCTAAAGTATCCGTATCCCATTGTTCAAAGAAAGGATCAGAAAGATAATCTGACACGATGAACTGAAGATCCTTCCAGCGGTTGAATCGTTGGTTAAAAGTTTGTTCTTGGTCCACACGATGGATCGTCCGTTTGGAAATAATCGATAAATGGATCCAAGCGAATTCTTCCTTTGATAGATAGATCTCGTATTCATCTTTGATTCTTTCTTGTAAAGAATAAAGCAACTGAAAATCTTTTTCCTGATAAATGCTTACTTTTACCCATTCAGGTAAGGAAATAAAATGGTTTTGATGAACTCGGACCATTGCGATATAAAGCTGGTAATAAAAGGCTGAAATCGTGATTCCCGTACCCAATTCATACTTCCCCAATTTGCCAGACAGTTCGTTCAAGATCAACGTATGTAAGTCTTCTGGCGGACGGATTGTATACGGAGTTTGTTCACTGCTATAATAAAAATCAAAAAAGAACTTTCGGATATTGGCTTCTTCCCCTAAAAAATTGACTGGGTTAAAAGCCAACGTTAACTCATACTCAGCTAATACCGGTCGGATTCTTGATAAAAACCTTCGTAAAGTACTCTCTGCATAACTGTGCTGGTGAGCCAAGTCAGCCACTGTAAAATCTTTTCCCCAAAAAACATTTCCCACGATTTCAAATAACACTTCGTTTTCCAACAGTTGTTCTTTTTTCTCTTGGTAGTCCCTACGATTTCGTTCTTCAAAATAATACCCACTATAATTCGAACGTAATTCGATGCTTGTGCCAAAATGGTTTTTGAATGCTTGAATATCTTTTATCAAGGTACGTTGTGAAATAGCCAGTCGTTCACTCAGCTCTCCAATCGTAAAACGCCGTTCTTGTTCCATCACACTTAACACCTGCATCCATCGCTTGACCTCTGCGCTTGTAATAAACGCCATCTGAAACTCACGCAATTTTTTCCCCCTCACTTTTTCAAATATTTCCCTCTTATGCTCGTTCACTCATCTTTACTCAGAAAATGCAGAGAGCACTTCATCGATTTTCTCCTTGCTAGGTACATAGGGAAGTTCAATCGTTTCACGAGCGTTTCTAGCTTGTGGTTGATTCACGATTTGTACATGACGTACTAGTCCAAGTGGATTCATTTGGTCAGCTTCCACCACCTGTAGTCCAGATTTTTTTAAAATCGTTTCAACTTCCTGTTTGATCCATCGTGTCAAAGCACGTGGTCCTACTAGCTGATAGGAAACATAAATCGTCTGGCTATATTTTTTCTTCTCAGCTAAAAAACGTTTCATGAGTACTTCTAAAGGAGACGGTTTCTCACTGTTTGCATATGGCACTTGTTCTGGTGCTTCAAGTGTAGGTAGCTGGAAAAAGGCCTCCATTAAAAAAAGGAGTGTTTCGAAAAAACCATAAGTCAGACCTTCGGTCTTATGCATCGGTAACTCATACTCACTCGCAGGTGAAAATGTGCGGGTAAATGCCTGTTGTATCAAAGGGTTCAAAAATTGACTCTCATCTAACGAGAGAAGAAACAACGCAGCTTTTTCTGGTCCTGGCAGAAACACACTCACCTGTTGATCCAAAGCCTGGATTAGAGTTGTTTGGGCTTGTTTATGTGCCACTTGTTCTTGTAAGCAATGTCCTTGGTCGACTCGTTGCTTAGCTAGTTTCAGCCATTGATTAAACAAGGTTTGATCTAGGTGCCAAGGTCCGTCTTGAATCGCCACTTTCTCCTGATGTAGGTCCTGAATATGTTCTGAAAGAAACCTAGGATACAATGGTAAGGTGAAATAAAAATCATAAAGGAATTGGCGAATCCCCGCTTCTTCTCCCCATAATTGATTGGTTTTAGATTCAATTTTTATCCCATAATAGGTCGTTAATAACGTTTGAAGCTGCCGTTTCATCCGTTGGAAGCTTGCACTCGACACATCAAGATACGCCATCCACTGTTGATTGTCTAAACACTTTCCCGCAGCCAATTGATCCACAAAAAGAAAAAGTTTCTCTTCATTTAGTAACGCTTGTTTCTCCTCATAATACCCTTTAGGGTTCAGAAAGGAAAAGTGATAGCCCTTCTCATCGCCGATCAAATGGATCCGCTCACCAAAATAGTCCTTGATCACCTTTATATCCTCAATAATCGTCCGTCGCCCAAACCCAGTCTGTTTAGCTAAGGTTTGTGCGGTAACATGTTCCTCTTCTTCTAACGTCGCCAATAAGAGCAGCCAACGTTTCGTCTTATCTGCCATGACTAAATGATCAAATAAAATGTGCATATTTTTTTCTGTCCTTTCTATGAAGAAAAAGAAAAGAGCCGCAGCCCTTTTCTTTCTTGTGACTAATTATCGGGAACTACACTTAGTTCCCAGGTGAGTGTTGTTTCATAGGTGCTTGCTCTTGGATTCGCGGTTGGAGGAACTTCAAGTGCCACGCTTTCGCTTGCACTTTCACCGTCACCAAACCGATAGATCCAGGTACCTGCGCCTTGGCCATCGAGCGCGGTCAGAAGTTTAGTCTTTTCTCCTGGAATTAAGGTAACACCGTCTTGATTATACAACATCGGTTCATCACTTCCGTGAATAGACTCCAATTGTTGGTTAGTGAAAGACAAACGTGCCCCTCTTAGTTCATTTTCCTGTAGATCCGTAAATTGACTGTTTTGCGTAACTGCTAATTGCCAGCCGTGACGTTCCTCTTCTGGCCGTCGATCACTGATCTGGATATAGTTTGGTCGCTCTTCAGCCTCATTGACGGTTCCATCCGGATTTAACAAGCGTTGCGGTTGCGCATAATATCGCTTCGTTCGCGTAGAAATTGCTTGTTGGCCAAATGTGAATCGAGAAGCAAAATCTATGCTTAACAAGCCTTGGTCTTCTTCGAGCTCAGGTTTATTCTCTGGATCGACTTCTATTTCTGGATTCATCGGATCTACCGGTGAAACAGGACCAAGATTCCCAACCGTTAAAATCGTCGCTGGTTCAAATGTCACATCATGAAACAGTAACTCGGTTGCCGGATTGATATTACCTCGATCATTATTTGTTTCAGGTGGAGAAACGACCTCTGCGGCCTTTGCGGATCCTGCATTATCCCGTAAAAAGATTTGAATTTCATCGTCTTCTTGTAGTACGAGTTCGCTTATATCAAGTGTGAATCTGCCCTCATCGTTGATAGTGGCATCTGATGTATCAAAGGGTTGCCCATTATGCGTTGCGGTTACTTCAGCTTCTTTATTTTCTGAAATCCCTTGGATGGTTTTACTATTTTCACCAATGATAGAAGATGAGAATTTCGCAGGTGCCGGAGGGACGATTGGAAAGACTTCCACAGTATCTGTTAAGATCTGGTGGTCAAAATCTTCGGTCAGTTCGCCACTGGTTAATTCTACGTGACTGATTCGAACTTTTGATCCTGCTTCAAGGGGTTCAGGTAAGGTGATTTCAAAAAGCCCACCACGTGGGTCTTCTCCGTAGATACTGATCCCTGGTGATTCGTCTGAATGACCGACGGTCTTGGCTGTATACTCTTGTGTGCGTCCTGATGGAGATTCTACTTCGACTGTCACAATCGCTTCATCATCCCACGCTGGACGACTATCATCTAGTCCTACAGGAAGACTCACGCGCCCATAGATTTTCTTATCAGCATTGGTTGGTACTCTCAGCTCATCTGCGATAGCCCAGCGCCCATTATTACTACTTAATCGACTATAAGCAGTTAACCCTGTGTTTCCAAACACGTCCGTATTTAGTTGTGTGGGGTCACTTGTCTCTCTTAACGTATTAAAATTTGTTCCGGTAAACGAATAATCAATACTTCGGAAGTCTAAATTTGGGTCTCCATTCAAATCAGCGCCTTTTCGCCAAACAGATAAATCACTATTTATTGCGTTTAATGTCGATCCACTACTAGCATTAAATATATTCCCACCACCAACGCGAGTATTTCTAAAGTCCATAAATAACGGATTATCAAAATCAACAGTTAAATTTCCAGCATTGAAAATTCCTGCCGCATCTGTAGCTGTTCGTCCTTGAGCAATGAAAGTGGCGCCGTCTCGTGCTTCAATTTGCCCCGCCTGACTTTCCATATCAATCGCTGCACCGTTGTCCGCAATAATTTGAACTTTAGAACCAACACCATCAACTACAAAAGAATTACCCCCGGTCCTAGGATAATGTACCCCTTGATTGGCCAAACCAGAGGACGTATCTTGATCTATAGGTGTACCATTCCCAGGATTATAGATGAAAAATTGCCCTCCGTTCCTAACTAAAATATGATTATTACCACCATACATACGAATACCTGGTGTTCTTCCTCCAGATTTACTTATGTTCATTTTTGCATTGTCTATTGTAAACTGATAGCCTCCTGCACGTATAAAACGTAAGACAGCGACAGCTCCATTCTGCGATTCATTGGTACTTCCTGCAGTTAAATTTAATTCGGACTGCTTTAACAGGTTAAATTGGCCATTTGAGCTAAGCAAACCTAACGCAGAGGCACGATTTGCATGGACGTTCATTTTTGCGCCTTCCGTCAATCTAACTTCAGCATTAGGATTTGCAGCTCCTGAAGTAGTACTAGCGCTAGCAGCACCTAGATAAACCGCTGCATTGGTTTCACCGGCACTGACATTACTAATTACTTCCATCTTTGATTCAGACCCACTCATTTGTAATAATGCACGTGCGCCATGTATTGTTATACTGTTCGCATTATCTGATGTTGCATTTACTTGAGCACCATTTTCTATAGCAAGAACTGAATCTGCTCCTGCTAACCAAATATTCCTACCAGAGCTGGCTGCTTCAAAAACAGCATCAGAGCGATCAAGTAAGACTGTGCTATTGGCCCCAACCATATGAATATTGTGTCCAGAGCTTCCGTTCGCCTCCCACTGGCTCTTTGAGATGGCTAATTTATTAGTAGTTCCTGTTGCAGCATAACCTACACCACTCCCCCCTAGCTTCAAACTTATATCACTAGAATCAACAAGTGTAGTAGAATTATTCCCGGTCAGCGCTATGCCACGCCGATTACCAGAAGTAATATCAATGGCAATACTCGCTCCGTCTGTTATATTTAGTTCTGGTTCATTTCCTCTGAGATGAACGGCATTATTGGCTGTGGCAGACCCTGCACCAGGTCCACTGGTAGCGGTTATTGCTAATTTTGAACCATCTTCTAAGTCTATCTTAGGTCTTGCATTATTATTCCCAACTTGAATATTTTCTAGTGTTCCTGTTCCACCTCCAGAAATGTTGAAAATACTATTCTTTTTTAAAGAAAGTAACGCATCCGTTCCTTCCAAAATCATACCTTGAGAAGCACCTGTATCTGTCATTTCAATACTACTATCATTTAGTAATACTTGTGGCGTTGTTCCTTCTAAATAAACTCCACGGCCGGTTGTAGCTGACATTGACAGTTGGGTCTGTTCCAATGATAATTGAGGGTTGCCGCCGTTCAAATGCAATCGTTGTCCGGTGGTACTTATTAAACTCCCTATAGACCCCACATAGTTGACTTTAGGCGATACACCTGTCAAGGCAAGTGTGGTCCCTGTTTCAGAACGAATATCAGTATGACTATTCATTACAGAAAATATTGGCTCATCCCCTGATAGATTTATGGCTGACTGTGTGGCTGAGGTCACAGATAATTTCGAATCATTCACAATTACCTGGGGATTATTTCCGGATAGATGTAACCCTCTTTTGGCTGCAGTACTTGTCGTAGTCAAGTTACTTTTATCAAGAACGGTGATTTTCGGTCCTGTTCCAGTCATAGCAATCGTATTATTTCTTATATTAGTAGGAGTAGCAGTCGTTCCTACTGTATTGATCGTTAAATCCCCACCAGATTGGAGTGCAATCTCCGCATTTTCTCCTCTAAAATCAATCGTATTTGCCACACCTGAAGTCGTAGTAATTGCTAAATTTGCACCGTTTTCGATTGTTAGTTTAGGTTCGGAAATTGTCGCTGCTGCTAGAAAGATCGTGGCATTCCCACGACTGATCGTTACTTTCGCTTGATTGATTGCTTTGACTTCTTTTGCTTCAATGAAAGTTTGCGTAGAGCTTGTGCGTGTAAAGTTATTCGTGCCACCTGTAAATTGAACCGTACCTTTTGGAATTGATGCTAGTCGCATCGTATTGGCATTGACTTCTGCTACATCTTCTATTTCTAGTGTCCAATTGTGGCTAACCTCTGTTGTTGCATTGACTAAAGGTGTATCGCCGGTTTTTGTAACTGTTGCGTCCTCTATCCGAAAGGTCATTGGTTCACTCACTTCTGCTAATTGAAAATAAAAACTATTGTTACCAAAAGTCAGCGTATGTCCGTTTCCTTGTATCTTGATTGGTCGGTCGATCGTCATTATATTGGCTGTATTTTCAGTTAAATTTGCTTGAGCAGAGATAATGCTGACTTCAGGATTTGCGATAGCCTCTCTGAATGCAGCCATTGTTGAGACTTCTTCTGTATTTCCATCAAAGACCGCCTGTTTGAATGTTTCGTTCTCAGAAGGAGTAGCTTCCTCTTTCGATTCTTCGGTTGCTACAGGCGCTTCTTTTTCTTCTGATTGTTCAGTCGTATTTGGATATTGCTCATGTTCTTCATTTGATTCATTAGATGAATCCTGATTCATTTCTGGTTGATCTTCAGTCTCCGTTTCTTCCTTTTCCGATATTTCAAGTGTCGCAGTTACGTCTTCGACGGACACATCATAATTACCTTCAGATTTAAATACCACTGGAAGCACAAACGTTTGTTGTACACGCTCCGCTTGAATCACCCATTCATCTGATTCTTCTTGGTTTACGGTAACTCCAGCTTGTAACTGATCTTTTACCAGCTGCGCTTCCTTTGGAAGGGTAATTCTTGCCTCTGACACCTCTTGATCTGAAACAAATGTCACCTTCAATGGCTCTTCAACCGTTCCTTGAAGGTGAGAGCGAGGAAAGGAAAAGCGAGGATTGCCTTCTTCTTCCACTTCTAGATAGTTTTTTATGGATGGAAGTTCCAATTGTTCTTCTTCCTGTACTTGCCCCCCTACCTTTCTATCCGTGGTTTCCGCATAGACGATGCCTACTGGCAGGAGGAATGCATGCAGAACAAGAATCATCGTCCCTAAAATGAGCATTCCTTTTTTCATTAGCTTTCTCATGGAATCCTCCTCTCTATACTTCTTTTTCGTTTTCACATGCTTTTTTCTTTTGCCACATCAGGTAAAGCACAAGTCCAAGCATTAAAATAAGCAAAATAATCGCACCGATCATCCACCAATTGACACCAGAATCAATCATTACGTCTTCTCGATTTAACTTGCGGGCTTCTTCGGCTTCAATTGTAAATTCACGCGTCCATGACCATTCATTCTCTCCAGATGTAGCTGTTAATTCTAGGACATAGTTCCCACTTCGAAAACGGTCGCCTTCTAAAGAAATCGGGAAGTTGAAATTAGAATTTGGGGCCATCTGCATCATTTCTTTCTCCGCCTTATAGAGAACCTCGTTCTCCCCTACTCGTTTTACGGTCGCTTCCACCGCCAATTGATTGACAAAAGTGGGCGTAAAGTTTTGTAACGTGGCGCTGATCACATTGCGGTAGTTCAATTGATCTGCAAACACATCTAATAGTTCCAACTCCGGTTGCACCGAGTCTCGAGTATTACTAACGACCACACCAACCACATGGGCAAACTCATTCTTGATAGCTACGCCTTCTCCTCCTGGGGCATCGCTATCTTCCTCTTCTTTTACTTCGGCGATTCGTAAGCCGCCGGCTAAATACCCTTCAAAGGCGTCTTTAGGCATTTGCAGAGGAATTTCTATAACCTTTGTTTCATTTCCAGCTAAAGCAATGACCTCCGAAGGAGTCATCAGCTCATCCAAGGAGTGGATTAAGGATGGATCCGCTTCTTCAACATCTTTGCCATACTCGACATTCCCCAAAGTATTAGTATAAGCTGTATGCGGTGTCACCTGAACGTTGATTGGTTCTGAACTGGAATTTCCGACTTCTAGTCGCAAAGTCTCTTTTTGTCCAGGAGGGAGTAATAACTCATAGTATCCTTTACTTTCATCCACTTGGCTCTCTGGAAAAAGAGGGGTAACGTACGTATTTAAACTCGTTTCCTCGGCCTGGACCGCCTGCGGCAAGAAAAAGAAGAGCGCTATAAGCAACCATAGACTTTTTTGTATCGTTTGTTTGTGTATCATTTGTCATAATCCTTTCTAAAAAAGCAGCGTCACAGAAATCTGTAACGCTGCCAGTGACTAATGGAACATGGAAATAGGAATGGTTTACTTCTTAAACCGCATCAGGTTCCTCATTATCTGGTGTTAGTTCTAATTCCCATGTCAATGTAGAGGTATACGTTACTGCATCTTTGGCAGTCGAGCCAGGAACAAACAATTGGATCGCCTTATTTTCAACGACATCTACCCCATCTTCTACTTGTTTTGCGAGCGCATCATGATCTCCCCAAACAACGGAAGAAGTTCCGCCACCCTTTTGGTTAGCAGCCGTCATGACCGGCACGGCCTCTTCACTTGGAATCAACTCTAAACCACTTGCGTGAATCGTCGGTTCCTGATTTGCATCATCGACACTGTAACGAAGGGAAGGATCGAATAACGTGATTTTGGCGCCTTTTAACACACTATTTAGGGTATCTGTTTTTGCTTGAAATTCACTTAAACTCACGCTCAGTTCCCATCCTTCATTGGTACCACGGGTGTCTTGGACTTGCGCCATACTGACATAAGGAATCATATTTTCCTCGCCTGTTGTCCCGGCTTTCTGTTGCATTTCCGCAATCATGTTGTAATGTTCATCAGCAGTTGAGATCACTTTCGTTCCAAAGTTCATTGTTGGAACTGTTGCAATCGTTAGTGGTCCTGTACCAGGAATTGGTGGGATCGTCACCTCTGGACCTTCAGGATCAGGTTCTACTACTGTGTCTTCAATATTTGGAGTGAAGGTGACCTGACCGCTCGTTGTTGTTTTACGTACTTCTTTTGACTCTTGGTTTCCCTCTTCAGCGAAAGCCTGTACACCTCCTGCGAAAATCGTGGTTGATAATGCGGCTACAGTTGCTAAACGAATAAATTTCATACTTAAATTCCTGCTTTCTTTTAATTAATTTTCTTGTGTTGCTTTTCTTTTTTTATTCCCTACGACTAATAAAACACCTGCCACTAAGAAACTTCCAATCCATAGCCCAAGTGAGCTACCGGTCATATTGGTTTTTGGCAAAGTTCCTCCTGGCTTTTGTGGGCTGGTGCTGGGAGGTGGATCTGGTGGACCGATTGGTTCATAAGTTCCTGTAAACCCAATAGATCCTTCTGACTCGACGGATTGGACCTGTGTACCATACACCTGCAGGGGAAATTGTATCGCTATTATTAGGGACATTAGACCAATCATAAGACCAATAGTTTTTCGCATCTTCCCTCCTCCTTTAACATCTATCTCAAAAACGATCGTTTTTTAGAATAACGAATACTTATGTATGCTAAGTCATCGAAACGCCAATTTAACAACATTACTTTAGACATCTGACAAGTTCAGATGTCTATTTTGCTGTACACCCAAAAACGATGGTTTCTAATACGTTTTAGTGAATAAACAAGGCTTAACCTTCAGCCTTCCTTATACTCATTATCTTATAATAATTTATACAAGATTAAAAATCACAATTTTCACCTCGTCATGCATATCTAGAAAACAACAAAAAAAAACAAATGAAATCATGGATTCATCAGAATGAATGGGAGAAAATAATTAGTGCTCAAAAAAAATAAAAGGTAAGGATCAAAAATATTTAAGTTTTTTGATCCTTATCTTTTATTTTTCTTGCTCAACTTCGATGTCATTTTCTAATTTAGGTGTTTAAAAGCGAAATAGAAAGTCCACCAGGGTATACCCTGTTGGACCCATATTATCTATTTAATAGATTGATTAACTGAACACAAATTTTTTAAGGAATTTCATGTTGAAAAAGGAGTTTCCTAAAATATACAAACCAAACAAAAATTGCGCAGAAAGTTTTTTCTAGACAATTTTTTTAGCCTATTTTCATTCCACATTGTATACCATCGAATAGTAATCATGTGTACTTAAATTATTCCCACAAAGTTCCTTGAAGTACGTACGATAGTCTGTCTCAACAATTCTTATCATCTCTTTTATTGGTATGATGTTATAGTCATAACTAATCAGTTCTGCCAGTAGTGTTAGTTTCGCATCGATCCCTAGAATTCTAGGGAGATTTTCCCAAAAATTATCTGGCGAAACCGTACATGTCAAATGATCAAGTTGCTCGAACTGTTGTGCCAGGTACGCATTCAGTTCTTCTGATTTTCTTTTATCTTGTGGTATACTTTCTTGAAATTGACGCATATATTCATTCTTCGTTAGGGGTGGTTTCATATGGTGTGCTCCTTTCTCTTTTTCTTCATTTCTGATTATCAGGAACACTACTTAACTCCCAAATCAACGTGGTTTGATAGGTCGAGGCTCGTGGGGCAGCGCTTGGTGGAACCTCTAGCACAACACTTTTGTCGGCACTGGCTGCATCGCCAAACCGATAGACCCAAGTTCCTACCCCCTGCTCATCTTTTGCGGTCATCAGTTCTGTCTTTTCTCCCGGAATCAGTTTGATTCCATCAGGCTGACTCAGGTCAGGCTCGCCGATGTTTTGGACAGACGCCACCTGTTGATTGGTCAACTGTAAACGGGAACCTTTTAGTTCATGCTTCTGCGGATTTATGAACTGTCCGTTTTGAGTCACAGAAAGGGTCCAGCCATGGCGGTCACTTTCATCCCGACGATCACTGATTTGCACATAGTTCGGACGTTCTTCCGTTTCATTGACGGTCCCATCCGGATTCAATAAGCGTTGCGGTTGTGCATAATAGTTCGTTGTTTGGGTAGAAATACCTTGTTTTCCAAAAGAAAAACGGGAAACAAAATCAATACTTAAAGCACCTTGTTCTTCGGATAGTTCAGGTGGATTTTCTGGATCGACTTCTGTTTCAGGCGCTAATGGATCCACAGGTGAAACAGGATCAAGGACATCTTTTGTATATAGATAAGTTACGGTCTGTTCCTCCTTTGTAAATTTTCCCTTCGCATTTTCAGGCATTTCTTTTAACGTGTATCCTTCAATCTCTATAGGTTCTGTTTCATAGTCTTCCTCCAGCAAGCCTCTGAGTACTCTTGGTTCAGCGAGTTGTACTAATGATTCATCTAAATATTTTACTAACACGTCGCCCCCTTGTTTTTTCTGATAGACAGCACGGACGGTAGTATCTGATGTTCCCATCGTAAAAGTAGTCACTTCACTTGTTTCAGCTGCAATCATACTATCAGTTCCGGATACAATTTCCCACCGAAGAAAATCAAATGTTTCCGTTGGGTTTGCGTGAAGTGTAGTGGTCTCACCTTGAGTAATCGTTGTTATTTCTGCCGTAGGGTTTCCCCCATCCAGAGGACTCGCTTCTAATAAAAGTTCATAGGAAGGGCGTGGGGGAGGGACAAATCCATCAGAAGCTGTTGCTCCTACAGTTATTGAACGATAATCAACTAAATTATGATTAGCCAAATATCTTTCAGAGAAGTCATTCGGGTCACTAGTACTGCTAGTTACTATTGAACCGTTTACTCCAGTTATTTCGGCAACAACTGAATTCCAAGGAACCCTATAGGTTGTTAAATGTGTAAGATTTGGAATAATAGGAACTGTTACATTGATACGGCCACCCATCATAACATTGTTATCATGGTTATTGATACGAGAAAAGGTGATAGTAGAATTAGCATCTGAAGATATTGGAGGAACCCAAGTATTCGAAACACTATTGCTTCCAACGACTACTCCACCCTCGTGAAATGCGAACATAGAATTATTGCTTAGCCTAACAGGCGATACTGCCGCCTGGTTAAAGATAAATTTTCTTGAGTCTCTATTATGAACAGACGCAAGCGATCTATCATTGAGCGATAATGCAGGAGAGTTTCTTCTATTTAAAATTGTTGTTCTAGTATCTATCTCAAAAGTAGAAGAAATATTTAGATCTATTAAAGGTTGACTTCCAGAATTTTCGGATTCAATTGTCGTCCTTCTAATAACCAAGGAACTGTTTTCTAGTTGTAAACTGTTTCCCGAAGTTCCCATGTTAATCGAAGCATTCCGGTCAAATCCAAGATCAGAGCTTATAATTCTGTAAGAATTATTAAGTTTATTCAATGAACTTCCAAGTACAGAAGAAGAAAAATTAATATTATTTTGAAGTCTGATATCGCCTATGTTATTACTACTATTCCAAGCAGAACGAAATTGTGACCAATTAGTGACCAAGCTCATATTTCTAGAATTAGTTATTTCTTTTAAAATACGTGCTTCTTCCAACGCAATGACTTCATCAGGGATGGACAAATTTTTTTCACGTGCAATCACAGGTTGAATTGCAATAGGGCGCTTATTCACCTCATTTTCTTTTGAATCAGTAAGGTCTGGCTCATTCTGTGACTCTGAATCAATAAACCCGTTTTCTGAGTTACTCTCCTCTACCTCCAAATAGAAATGGTCTGCATCATTATCGACGGTAATAAAATTCTGTCCAGCTGTCTCAAAGACGACAGGTAACTCAAAGAATTTCTGTTTTTGATTGGTTTTAACAAGCCAATATTCACCTTGTGAATGCGTAACGGAATAATCGCTGGATAATTGCGTATCTACAATTTTTCCATTTTCCGGAATCCTTACCAGAACCTCATTTGCTTCTAGCGTACTCGTGAACTGTAAAAGTACCGGCTGACCAACAAAAGTACGGAATGTTTTTTCAACAAAAGAAAATTCTTGCACTGCTTCATGGGGAACTTCAGTCGATAGAACTTGAGGTTCTATTGGTAAATAATTAGGTTTATTGGCCTGAAAAGAAGCAAGAGTCGCTTCATCTACCGACTCAGTCATCTCTGAAGCAAATACAGGGGGGATAGATAGTGTCGCAACTTGCGCTAGTAATAAAAAGAGGCTTCCTAGCCTCAGGTACCTACGAAAACGTGCCATACTCACCATTCACTCCTTTGTCGGTTGTTTTTTATCTTTGTTCCTACGTTTCAAAAATAAATATACAAGTAATACAAGTACTGTAAGCAGTAGAACAATCGTACCAACCATCCACCAATTTATACTTGAATCCAGCATCACATCTTCTCGGTTGAACTTGCGAGCTTCATCAGCTTCAATGGTAAACTCACGCGTCCAAGACCATTCATTTTCACCAGAAGTAGCTATTAATTCCAAGACATAGTTTCCACTGCGAAAACGGTCTCCCTCTAGAGAAATCGGAAAGTTAAAGTTTGAATTTGGCGCCATCTGCATCATTTCTTTCTTTGCCTCATAGAGAACGTCGTTCTCCCCTGCTCGTTTTACGGTGGCTTCTACCGCCAATTGATTGACAAAAGTTGGCGTAAAGTTTTGTAAAGTAGCGCTAATCACATTGCGGTAGTTTAATTGATCCGCAAATACATCTAGCAGTTCCAACTCCGGTTGCACCGAATCACGATTGTTACTGACAACCACACCAACCACATAGGCGAATTCATTCTTTATGGCTACGCCTTCTCCTTCGTCGGTTTCTGCCGTTTCATCTTTTTGTTCGGCAATACGTAAACCACCCGCTAAAAATCCTTCAAATGCTTCTTCTGGCATCTGTAAGGGAATCTCCACAGTTTTCGTTTCATTTCCTGCTAACTCAATCACCTCAGAAGGCTCCATCAGGTCAGCTAAGGAATGAACCAACGTAGGGTCTGCTTCTTGTGCATCTTTGCCATATTCGACATTTCCTAGCACATTGGTATACGCCGTATGGGGCGTCACCTGAATCCGTATGGGTTCTGCACTCGTGTTCCCAACCTCCAAGCGTAAAGTTTCCTTTTGATTCGGGGCTAGATTCAAATCATAGTAACCTTTTCCTTCGTCTACTTGGCTATCCGGAAAAAGCGGCGTGGCATAGATGTTTAGTGCCGTTTCATCTGCTTGAACCGAAATCGGTAAGAAAAAGAAGAAAATGGCGACCAGCCAAAGGTATCTGACGTTCTTTTTTGTAAGTTTCATTTAAATTAATCCTTTCTAAAAAAAAGCAGCGTTACAAGGTTCTGCAACGCTGCCGATACTACAATGTCATAGTAAAAAATGTTTCTCCCTATTCCTCAGTATCAGGAGTTGAGTTGTCAGGAGTTGAGTTTAACTCCCAAGTCAATGTAGACTGATACGTCACGGCATCTTTTGCGGTAGATCCTGGAACAAATAGTTTAATCGCATCATTTTCTACTACGTCTGCCCCTTCTGCGACTTGTTTCGCAATGGCATCATGGTCGCCCCAAACAACTGAAGAAGTTCCTGCCCCTTTTTTCGCTGCCGCTGTCATTACTGGCACTGCAGCTTCGCTTGGTAGAAGCTCTAAACCACTTGCGTGCGTTTCAGGTCTTTGTTCAAGATCATCAATGCTATAAAGTAGTGCTGGATCAAGTAAGGTGATCTTTGCGCCTCTTAATACGGCATTTTGTGTTTCTTTTGTTGCTTGGAATTCACTTAGACTCACATTCAGTTTCCAGCCTTCATTTGTCCCACGTGTATCTTGAACTTGTGCCATACTCACATAAGGGACCTTATTTTCATCACCAGTCGTTCCTGTTAATTGTTGTCTTTCAGCAACCATATTGTAATTTTCATTTGTGGTCGAAATAATTTGTGAACCGAAGTTCATCGTTGGCACCGTCGCAATTGTTAATGGCCCTTTGTTTTGACCATCAGGATCTAAAACTGGTGGAATCGTTACATCTGGTCCATCTGGTCCAGGATCAACGACAGTATCATCATTCCCTGGGGTAAATGTGATTTGACCCTCGGTTGTTGTTTTACGAACTTCGTTTGTTTTTTCTCCTTCGGTTGGTTCATCAGCAAAAGCTTGAACGCCTCCGGCAAAAATAGTAGCAGATAATGCAGCAATAGTTGTTAATCGAATAAATTTCATGTATGATTCCCTCTTTGATTTTCTTTATTTTTTTTGTTCTGGGTGTTTCGTTTTACACCAAGGATGACAACTAGACCTACGAATAGCCAACCTAGCCATATCCAGTGATATTGGATCATCGTATTGGTCTGGGGCAGGTACCCCTCAGTAGGTGGCTTGACTATATTTTCCGGTGGTGGATCCGGTGTGCCAATTGGTTCATAACGTCCCGTAAACTGAATCGAACTTTCTGTTTCGGTCACTTGGACCGAAGATGCGTACACAGGATACGAAGTATTCTGTGTGAAGAGCACAAACAAGTAGCTCACAACGAGCCATTCCCTACATTTCATTTCCCTCCTCCTTTTATGAATTGACTCAAAAACCTTCGTTTTTAAGGGGACAACAAAAAAGACATCCGATTCAATCGAATGTCTTGAAAAAAGTTGTTAGATTAGGTTTTCTATTTCAGAGAATAAATAACGAATATCAATTCTTAAAAACGAAGGTTTTTGAGAATATTTCTATAAGCATATGCCTATATTCTCCCCCCAATAAAATTAATGTTAGCATAATACTGACTTTTAAAAAAACAATTATTTCATAGATACATGAAATAATTGTTTTTCTCCTTTTTTGATCGTCTTATTAAAAAATCAATGGTATACCCTGTTGGACTCTAAAAAAGTAACTTTCTGATCTAACTAATTGAGCCACTAAAAGAGCTATGGAATGAGGAATACAAAAAGTATCAAAAACTTTTTAAGTTTCTGACACCTTACATAAAATATTCAAAAACTCATTGTCTCCTTTTTTAGCTGAACATAGATTTTGTTACAGGTTTCTGTACAAGATATACAATAATTTCCATAGAAATCTAATCTAAAAAAGAGCGTCCAGGAATTATTTTTCCGAACACTCTTTCTTATAAATTCATCTCGCATATTCTATGACGAATTTTTTTCTTTCTATATAATTTTATTTTTTTATATATTTTCATATCCAGGTTTCCCTAGCAAGGCAAACATATTACGTTTATAAGACTCTACTCCGGGCTGGTCAAATGGATTAACTCCATTTATATAGCTTGATACACCACATGCATATTCAAAGAAATAAATCATGTATCCCAATGCTTTTTCCTGCATATTTTCAATCTCAATTATAAAATTCGGTACCCCACCTTCTACATGAGCCATTAATGTTCCTTCGAAAGCCTTCCGATTCACATAATCAACTTCTCTATTTTCTAAATATTTCAAGCCATCCAAATCACTTTCTTGGGAAGGAACAGAAAGTGATTTTCGTGGGTGATAAATTGTTATGATCGTCTCAAACATATTTCTCATCCCATCTTGAATAGTTTGGCCAATCGAGTGTAAGTCTGTAGAAAAAGCGGCAGTAGCAGGATAGATTCCTTTCTTGTCTTTTCCTTCGGATTCACCAAACAATTGCTTCCACCATTCTGAAAAATATACCAAGTTAGGTTCATAATTCGCAAGTATCTCAATAGTTTTTCCTTTACGATATAAAATATTTCTTAACGTAGCATACTTAATTCCGTCGTTTTCTTCGAAGGTATCAGTTGAAAGGTCCACCATAGCTTCTCGTGCGCCTTCCATTAAATCATCAATAGATGCACCACTGGCCGCAATTGGTAGTAGTCCAACTGCAGTCAATACTGAGTACCGTCCTCCTATATCAGAAGGAATGACAAAGGTTTCCCATTGTTTATTATCAGCTTCTTTTTTTAAAGCGCCTTCTTTAGCATCAGTAGTAACATATATACGTTCATTTGCACCTTCTTCTCCATATTTTTTTATTAACAGTTCTCGTAAAATTCGAAAAGCAATAGCAGGTTCTGTAGTAGTTCCAGACTTAGAAATTATATTTACTGCAAAGTCACTAATTTCTAAAGTCTCTACTAAATCCATTAAATAGGTTGAACTGATCGAGTTACCTGCAAATAAGACTTGAGGATTATCTCCATCTTCAGATACTACTTTATTTGAAAAATTGTGTTTCAAAAAATCAATAACTGCTTTTGATCCTAAGTACGACCCTCCTATTCCAACCACTACTAATATTTCGGCTTGTTTTCTTATCTTTTTAGCAGTTGCTTTAATCCGTTCAAACTCATCTTCATTGTATTTCTTTGGCAATTCCAACCATCCAATATTTTCACCACCAGGACCTTTTCCACTTCTTAACAATTTGCTGGCATCTTTGGCTATTGACTGCATAAACTCGATTTCGTTCTCATTAATAAATGATAGTACATTCGAATAGTCAAATTTCATCAATTGATTCATTACACCCCTCCTTTTTTGTCATATGATATTTTATTTGTCATATGTTTACAATAATCATATTACTTATTGGGTATCAAGTCAATCTATTTCAATATCTGCACAATGACTATTTTTATATTCCAATGTTTATCATTAAAAATAGATTGATCAGATTTCTTACATCCAATCAATCTTGAAAATCATAGTATTTTGTTTTTATTTGAATACAATTTGATCTCCAGTTCTAAAATCAGGCCATTCGTTTGGTTCAACAACAATTGCTCCTGGTAATACTTCATTTTCTCCGTCACGAAAATAAATAGATACATGACCCAATTCATCAAAATTATCATTTGCTGCCGAGCCCACTTTAGTAATAGTATATTCACTCGTACCAATTATTAATTTTCCATTTTCATTGATGACATGCTTTTTATTATCGTCATGATCATGGATTACACTAATTAAACGTAACTCCGGTGTAGCTTTAGGTCCAAAAAGAATAAGTAAACGCTCTTCCTTAAAATCTTGAACTATCTCACCAATTTCGATAATCTTTGTTTTATACATTGATTACACATCCTTTCTGGTAATATTATAACAAAAAAGACTTTGTTCACAAAATTGAATCGTTCCCTCTATGCCAGTTCTCAAAACCTGAAGATGCAACGTCTGAGTCCAATTATTCCATAATAATTCCATCTGCCTCCAAATTGGCCATTTCTTCTAATTTCGTAACTGTTATTCCCCCTTCTATACCAATTTCATACATATAATTTTCTGTTTTTCTGATTGCAGAGCAAGGGGTAACCTTATACTTCATTTCAAGTAAATATTCCATTGTTTCCATACTTGAGCTGATGTTAAAATAACTACTAAATCTACAATTGGAAGAATCTCTTCAATCATAACCACAGAAGTCTCAGGATCTATAGAGATCCCAACTTTTACTTGCTCTTCCCGAATTCGACTAAAAATCTTATAAAGATTTCGTGTACTTTCTACGCTCAAAATGATGCTATCCACACCAGCTTCAATCAAGACTGAAATGTATTTCTCGGATTCGGTAGTAAGTAAATGGACTTCTACCGGTAATGGAGTGCTATCTATAATTTCTCGAATAACATCTATATCATTATCATCCGTATCTGAAGAGTATAGTTTCATAAGGTTCATTATAAAAATTTTTTTTAATAGACTTTGAATAGTACATATCTGTTTATCTCCTTTGAAAAAAGACCTTGAAATTGTCATAAACAACACCTTCCAAGATCTTTACTTCTTCGTGTACTTATTTCAAGGGTTTCCATTTCCAGTTGACAACTTCCGGAATATCTATACCATTTGTCCGAATATAATCGTGGTGGAAGTTGATTGTGTCATCCATTTTTTTTGCAAATTGATTAGCTTTCGAATCAAAACATGCAACAGCTGCATCTTTCGCGAGATGGAAACGATCCATTTCAGAAAACACACGCATATCAAAAGGTGTAGTTATATCTCCGTTTTCTCGGTATCCATGCACATGTAAGTTATGATTATTCCGTTTGAAGAAAATATCTCGAACTAATCCTTCATATCCATGAAACGCAAAGACAATTGGTTTGTCAGCAGTAAAGTATGCATCAAATTCTTCATCTGTCAGACCACGCGGATCTTGACTTGGATGACGTAATTTTAGTAAATCTACGATGTTTATAAAACGTATTTTTAATTTTGGAAACTCTTTATTCAAAATAGATACCGCAGCTAAAGCTTCTAAGTTAGGTTCAGTCCCCACAGCAGCAATAACGACATCAGGTTCTTCATCGCCTTGCGTTGAAGCCCAATCAATAATCTTCAACCCATCTTTAACTAATGTCTTAGCTTCATCAACAGAATAAAATTGTGGTCTTGGATGCTTAGAAGATACAATCAAATTGATTTTCCCCTCAGAACTTAGTGCTTCTGCCATAACAGCCATCAAGCTATTAGCATCTGCTGGTAAATACTCTCGAATAAATTCAGGCTTTTTCTCTGACAAATGCGTCAGCAACCCCGGATCTTGGTGCGTATATCCATTATGATCTTGTTGGAAAACAGTAGAGGTAGCAATCAAATTCAAAGATGGATATTGTTTTCTCCATTTTTGATCAGCAGCTTTACGCAACCATTTGAAATGTTGAGTAATCATTGAATCAACTACACGTAAAAATGCTTCGTAAGAGGCAAAGAAACCATGTCTACCAGTCAATACGTACCCTTCCAAGAAGCCTTCGCATTGGTGCTCAGATAATTGAGAGTCGATAACCCGACCTGCTGGAGAAATCCATTCATCATAGGTTAGTTTCTTGGTCTCTATCCATTGACGATTGGTCACTTTAAATACTTCCGCCATTCGGTTGGACTTAGTTTCATCTGGCCCAAAAATACGGAAATTATTAGGGTTTTCAATAATTAAGTCTTTTGCAAATTTTGCGAATTCGGTCATATCTTGTGCTTCAATAGTTCCTGGCATAGATATACCGATCGCGTGTTTTTTCCAATCAGTAATAGTCAATGGCTTTGGATCAAGCCCGCCATTTGTGATCGGATTAGTTGACATACGACGATTACCTTTGGGAGAGATTTCCCGAATTTCTTCCTTAATAGTTCCATTTTCATCAAATAACTCTTCAGGACGGTATGATTTTAGCCATTCGACTAATGCGTCTATATGATCCATATGATGAGCATCTACTGGGATAGGAACTTGGTGGGCTCGGAAACCACCCTCTATGGGTTCCCCGTCCCAAGACTTAGGTCCAGTCCAGCCTTTTGGTGTGCGACAAACGATTACCGGCCATTGAGGCATATATACATCTTCAGCTTTTCCTTTACGTGCTTCAGATTGTATTGACTTAATTTTTTCAATCGCTTTATCCAATGTTTTTGCCATTTCAGGATGAATTTTTTCGGGATCTGTTCCGCCAACAAAAAGAGGTTCCCAACCAAATCCTTCGAAATATTTTCTTAAGTCTGAATCAGATTTCCGTTCCAAAATTGTCGGATTAGAAATTTTACCTCCATTAAGATATAGAATCGGTAAAACCGCACCGTCATTCACTGGATTTATAAATGAATTCGAAAACCATCCAGCAGCTAAGGGGCCGGTTTCTGCTTCGCCATCACCAATAACTGCAGCAGCTATAACATCCGGATTATCTAAAATTGCTCCAGTTGCATGAGATAATGTATACCCCAACTCTCCACCCTCATGAATTGATCCTGGAGTTTCAGGTGCTGCGTGAGAAGCTATACCACCCGGAAAAGAAAAAATCTTACATAGCTTTTTAAATCCTTCTTCGTCTTGGGTGATTTCTGGATAGATTTCAGTATAACTTCCATCCACATATGAATTTGAAACCATTACCTGTCCACCATGACCAGGCCCCTCCAAATACAACATATTTAAATCATATTTGTTGATTACCCGATTTAAATGAGCATAAATAAAATTCTGCCCCGCTATAGTTCCCCAGTGACCGATTGGGTGAATTTTCACATCGTTTTCTTCAATGTCGCGTTTCAATAACGGATTGTCTTTCAAATACATTTGTGCGACAGAAATATAATTACAGGCACGCCACCAGGCATCAGTTTTTTCTAGATACTCTTTTGAATCAAAATTGTGTGTCATAAAAAAACGCTCCTTCTAAAAGTTTTTTATACTTAAATTATATCATTATCCTCCTATTAGCCAAATGACAATATAATTATCATTTAACAAATAGATTTTTATTATAAATTTTTTATTGAGAAGTTGCTCACCCCACTCTCTATGGTGTTTTAAGTGAAGCTTATAGTATTACAAAATATACCGCATGATATTTTGTATTGAGGTTATATAAATTTACTTCTTCCAATGTTAGTGAATTTTTTCACATGAATATTTGGGAAAAAGGTTATTATTTCAGAGAATCGACGATACTCACTTGTTATTTTCTCTAAAATAATAACCAGTATGGCTTGTATTAGCTTTCATATTTTGAAATAAGATCAATGCGTTTCTGGTGTCTTCCTCCCTCAAACTCAGTTGACAACCACATGTCGACTATCATAAGAGCTACCTCTTCGCCAATTACACGTTGACCTATACATAAAATATTGCTATCATTGTGTTCCCTTGTCGCTTTAGCGGAAAAAACATCATGGACCAGAGCCGCTCTGATACCTTTAAATTTATTTGCAGCAATACTCATCCCAATTCCCGTACCACAAACTAGTATTCCTTTGTCAGCTTTGTTTGTAGAAATTTCTTCTGCAACATAGGCTGCGTATAAAGGATAATCTGCACTTTCCCATTTATTATGAATCCCAACGTCAATAAAAGAAAGTTTTTTCGAAGTAAAATGATCTATAATAGGTCGTTTCAGCTCATGTCCACCATGATCAGATCCGATTGTCACTTTCATCTACATCCTCTATTCCTTTAACAACTCGCTTGCAACTTTATCAGTTGTAACTAGTACATTTATTAATTTATTTTCCAGTGATAGTTTAATAGATTCTATTTTTTCTTGTCCATAAGCTATGCCGATAACCAGCGGAATTTTTTTTATGTCATCAAGATTAACCCCTATGACATTTTTATTTAACTCACATTCAGCCTCATTTCCGTTTTCATCAAAAAATCGAGAGTTGATATCACCTTTTATACCACTTCTTTTGAGATCAGCAATATCATTTTCATCAATATATCCAATCTCAACCATAGTACTTTTTTCAAACGGACTCGCAACCCCAACTAAAGCAATATCAACATCCCTACCCTCTTCAATAACGCTGTGTATAGTTGTATTTTCAGCCAAATCTTTTTTGATACGAGGGTTAGATACTAATGCAGGAGCATACAAGTATTTTGCTTTCCCGCGCATTTTTCTTGCCAGATCAGATGATAGTTGGTTTGAATGAATATCAACATGTTCATCACCCATACCACCAATCAAAGGGTATACAATAACCTCGGGCTGATTAGTAAATGGATAGTTATCTACTAATCTACGCAATGATTTTCCCCAAGACATCCCAATTTTCGAATCTCTTTTCGATTTCTTTTGCAAATATAAAGCAGCTTGGCGTCCAATCATTTTATCTACTTCAGACCCATCCAAATCCATAGTATCCACAACTATAGCATTATTGAGATTAAACTTCTGTTCCAGTCCTCTTTCAAGTTTTGCTGAATATACGCTATTACTGTTAATAAATATTTCAACAAGCTTCGCCTCTTTTGCGTCGATTAAATTTTTTGAAACTAGTGATCGTGAAACTCCAATAATCTTAGCAATTTCAGCTTGTGTCTTGCCTTCTTCATAATACATTGAAGCAATTTTAACTAATTCCTTTTCATCTGCGCGTTCCATATTATTTCTCTCCTATTTCACTATTTTAGTAAAATATACCATATTAATTGGCATTTGACACAGATGAACTAGTTTTTTAATAAAAATTGATGACTTCGCCTTCCTGAAATGTGGGGAAAACTTCTGGTTCAACAATAATCGCACCGGGAAGAACTTCATTTTCTCCTGTTCTAAAATAGATAGAAATGTGCCCTAATTCTTCAAAATTTTTGTTTGCAGCATCACCCACATGGGTGATTTTATATTCAATATCACCAATCTTCATTTTTCCGCCATTTTTCAGAAGATTGTCTGGTGTTTCAGCAAACTCGTGAATAACACAAATTTGTTTTAATTCATTTGTAGCAGTAGGACCAAATAAAACTAACAACATTTCTTCTTCGAATGCAGGGACCATTTCCCCTATATTCAATATTTTACTTCGAACCAAAATCATATCCTCCTCTTAATACATTCCAATACTAAATACCCAAGCAATTACGACAGCTAATACACCAGTTATCACACGGCTATAAAGAATAGCGGGTACTCCGATTTGTACAGTTTCAGGTTTTGCTTCTCCTAAAGATAATCCTACTGGAATAAAGTCACATCCTGCTTGTGCATTAATAGCAAATAAAGCAGGCAATGCATATATTACTGGAATAGTTCCTGCACCAATCTGAGTGCCAATTAATACACCAACTACTTGTGCAATAACTCCACCCGGTCCTAAGATAGGAGATAAGAACGGCATGCTACAAATAAAGGCAATACCAATCATTCCTACGATTGAACCAGAGAATGGTGCTAAGAATTTTGCAATTAAGTCTCCAATGCCTGTATAGTTAATGATCCCGATAATCATACTGATAAATGCCATGAATGGGATAATATTTTTCAGTAGCATATCTACAGCATCACGACCTGCTTGATAGAATATACCCATGATCTTACCAATTCCTCGAGAAAACTTCACTAGAACACTGTCTTTCTTTGCATTATTGGCTTTATGATCTGCTTTCGCTTCTGCATATTTTTCATCAAAATTTTCACCTACCGGTGACGCTGCTTCAACAACAGATTCTTTTTGAACACTATCATTTATATTAGCTTCTCCAACTACTTCGATATCTTCGGGCCTTACTCCGGAAACAAATATATTTTCAGTAATATGTTTTGAAAGTGGACCAGAAGGAGAAGAAGGCAAAACATCCACTGTGGGAATGCGTTTCATTGGATAAACGCCAATTCTTGCCGTACCACCACAATCAATTACAGCAGCCATAATTTCATCTTCGGGTACTGAATTTGAAAAACCATCGACTACTTCCGCACCACTCAATTCTGCCATTCTTTGTGCGACAGGGTGTATTCCTCCACCAGTTACAGAAATAATTTTTGTTTTCTTCCCTTGGGGCTCAATTTCTAATCCACGTCCCCAACCACTACTTCCTTTTTTTACAAATATCTTTTTATACATTTTCCTTCCTCCTATGTGTATATCTCTTAATTTTTAAGCTGTTTTTTCATTCGCTGTTTCACGTTTCATAAGAAACTTCGTGATTCTTTCGGTAATAACTCCACGAACAAAAACCACTACAATACCACATAAGAAATATCTCACAGCCAAGCTCCCTTGATCGTATCCGGCTTGCATAACACCATTTGCGATACCTAAATATACAAATAACTCACCAGCATTTGCATAAGGAAAGAGACCAGTTACAGGGTGTAAAAAGGAAACAACTGCATCATAAAATGCAGGTTTTTCATCTTCTTCGACAAATTTACCAAACGTATAAGCCATAGGATTTGTCAACAATAGAACGGACAATACTGGCATTACTGTGTACCGCAAAACCATATATTTTGCACTAGAACGAATCACTCTGTTTACTCGGTCTTCACCAATTATTGCTATTAGCGAGTAGGTAAAAGTTAGCAATACAATTAGTAAAGGAATAATTCCTGTCATAAAACTCATAAATTGCTCTCCACCTGCTTCAAAGAGACCAATAAAATTGGTACCAAACCATTCAATGTATTTCATTTTTTTCCTCCTAATCAATAAGTGTTAAATCATTCCTAAGTAACCGGTTTCATTTTTTGCTTAAAAAAGAATAGACTACTCTTTGTTTCAAAGAAGATTTTTTATAATGAAATTCTTCTTTTAAATCTTTAGAAATAGTTCTTCCTTTCAATGATTCATATGCTTTAAAACGAGAAAAGACAGTCAGCCCCGAGTAAACATATGCTTCTATAATGACATCATGACTATCTGTTATAACCGCTAATACTACAGAAGAATACCAATTTTTTCCAATTTCTGTATTTAAAGTATAACCAGAACAATTATCAAAACGGTTAACTAAGTTCTTCATAAAATGATTGTAATACCGAATTTGATACCAGCTCAAAAATGCCTGACAGGCAATTATTAAGGTGGCTAGTATTATTAATCCTTGCATAAAACTTCCTCCTTTAGCCACCGCTCACCTCGCAATGAGCGGCAGTAATGTCTTCAATTTTAAAGGAATTGTTGCATGGATACAAGACGAATAGGAGCCATTTTGTACCTTTAAAAATTACTATGAATCAAACATTGCCAAAGGATAAATATATTACTAATTACGCAAATGTTTCATCTTGCAATTTACGTAATTTGTAAACTGTAGTAGACTCATCCAACTCTACATCATCTATAGTCAACATAGCACCATCTTTAATGTCTCGTTTAGCAACTGCGCCGGCAATCAATCCAATCGGAATGTTTGCGTTTGTGACCATGTCTTCGTGAGTTTCTAACACGCCTCGAACACAGAAGCCACCGATACCATCGATTCTTTCACCTGCTTTAATATCTTTTTTAGCAAAGCAGACTGTTTCAGAAATCGGTGCACCCATAGGCACGATTGCAGTATCTTGTTCCAATACAGCACGAGCAATTGTAATTGGTGTTTCCAATGAGCATAAGTGGAAAGGACGATACAAGATATGGTGATCACGATCACCCTTCTTCATTAGGTAATTCATCTCATGAGCTACGCCTTTGTTTTGACCTTTGACAATACAGAAAATGCCAGGAGCAATACCGTCAACATATTCAACTACGCCAAATTTATTCAAAACACCACCATTTTCTTTTAAATCGAGGTTTTTAACGGTGCCATCTAAATCTGCTGAGATACCATGCATACCGACTACATCAGGAACAAATCCCATTGCGTTTGATAGTAAGTTCATTTCACCCATTGTTTTAGTACCATCTTGGAATGAAGCTAAAATTTTAGGGCTCATTACTTGTTTTTTCGCTTGTGCTGCAGCCGTATCAGGATTGGCATGAACCATTAATTTGTTATTCTTGCCTTTCCCAGCTACTAGCACTTCCATACCCATACTTTTAGCAAATTCGTACATTTGCATAGTTGCTGCTGGTTCATCACCATCAGAACCGGTGTAGATTAAGTCTGTTGCATCATATAATTTTTTCATCAATGGACCAATTGTGATATCGATTTCAACATTTAGAAGAACAATGTGTTTTTTCGCCATTAATGATTCTAACGAAATTTGAGCCCCAGCTTCTGGAACCCCAGTAGCATCGACTATGATTTCCACTTTTTCTGAATTGATCACATCTTTAAAATCTGGACTAATTAAAATTTCGTGCTTCAAAGTCGAACTTGCTTTGTAAGCTTCAGCTGCACGATTTGCAGCATCAAGATTAATATCACTGATCCCGGCGACAATCATGCCTGGAATAGTCGAGATTTGAGAAATCATCCCAAAACCCATTTGTCCTGCACCGATAACTCCGACTTTGATTGGGTTACCTTCTTTTTCACGTTGTAACAATTTTGTGTAAAGTGTCATTAGTTCTTCCTCCTCTTTTTTGTCAAACGACAAGAGCTTTGTCGCTTGACATTGCAAATGTATTTTGCCACACCTTTTGTCATTTGTCAACGGCAATGTCAAACATTCATTTCTTTTTCGAATCGACTTTAGAAGTTGTTCAGCATAGGGATAATTGGTTTTGAAACTAGTATATTTTAGTTGACTAATCTTTTTGTTCTAAATATTGTTATTAGATTAAGATTATCAGATACGGGTTAACTCAAATCTAACATTTCGCCTATTGCAATTTTAGAGGTTAAATAATGAACTGAGTAAAAAAAATGCCAGAAACTTTTAAGTTTCTGACACCTTCAAAGAATATCATCCTTATAAAACTTTTTTTTTTGAACAATAATTTGTTTACGAGTTTATAACACAAAAGATCCTCAACATTGCTTAGTATGCAAAAACATTGTTGAGGATCTAAATAGTTTTTTTAATGATAACTTTGTAGTTTACAAGTGAATAATCATGTGACGGAGATTCCCGAATTATGCATTCCTTTCTCCTTGCTATTCAATGCTTCAATTAACATAGAAAGGTTTAAATTTTCTGTGAATTAGCATTTTTGTAGCGTACTAAATAAAAATTCTTTACTTTTGGAGACATATATTCGATTAATCCTATTATTAATAGCAGAGATATCATTATAATTGCTAGCTTCATTCGATCATCCATTCCGAATGAGGTTACTAAGTTATTTATAAAGTGAACGGTCATTGGAACAATGATACGTCCAGACAATAAATAAAGGACAGCTAAAATCAATCCTGATAAAGCGAAGACGACGAATGTTAAAAAATTATCAGATAAGTGGGCCAATCCGAATAAAATAGATGTCAATGACAAAAACGCTAGTAATAAGTATTTTTTCTGAAAATTACACTTCAATCCGAAAAACATTATGGCATTCAGTAGCAATCCTCTATAAATAATTTCCTCTACAATGGGCGCAAAAATGATTGAATGAACAGTCAGTGGAATTTGCAAAGCTTTGTTATCTAAATACCTTAAATCTACCATTTTCTGGTTTAATATATCATTATGTCCATAAAATGACTGCATTAACATATTGATTATCGACCACAGTCCAATAATGGCTAGATAACCTCCTAGAACAAAGACGAAGAGTGGCACTCTATTATTCCTTTCCAAGTCCTTGATCTCTTTGCAGCTGAGCAAGTATTTAAGTAGGTAGTTAATGGTAAGTATAAAAAAAAAGGAATACAAATAAGGATTAATGGTTACAGTCGTCTCAGACATCGTTATTAAGGAAATAACCAAACTAAACATTACAGAATGATACAAAATCAGTTCAGAAAACGCATTTAAAAATTTTGTAAAATTTTTTATGAAGGCAATTTTTTTAAGTTTACTAATCATGGGAAATATTCTAATCCTTTCATAAAGTGATAATTAATTTTCTCTTTAAATCTAGAATACGAAGGTTTCTATTTTATTTTTAAAACTCAATTGGCATAAGTTTTCTAGAACAACATCAGATTTTTCGTGGTAAGATATTTCCCACAAATAGGGATTTAGTAAAGAATCAATTTTTTCAAAATATATCTTATCAACTTTCCCTATCGAATGTCCATAAACAGTTATTTCTTTAAAATATGATTCACTAATCGCGTGATCTTCAATCCACTTATACAAATGATTTAATTGTGGCTTTTTGACCATTGAACAGCTTAAATTAGAGATACTGGTTCCTATTCTTCTTAAGTCGTCATCACTAAAAGCTGAATTGTCATAATAAGACATGTAGCTTTCATCTTCTGAAACTTCTTCATAATATACAATGGCCTCGGCAGCTTCACTGTGGCGGAGTTTACCATTATTTGCCTGTGATCTTATATGATCTAGAATATTGTGCTTAAAAGGGTCATCTGTATTATTGATATCAATTTTGGAAATATCTTGTTTAATAATATCATTTAAGTCATCTATTACATTCTGTTCATTCCCCCAAATTAATTGTTTATTTCTATTACCATGAATATAAAGAATATTTTTTGAATCAATTCCGTATAAAGATTCCAAGGTGTTCGTGTAATTAAAATTGATAAATAAATCATCAGAATTAAAATCTATACTTTCTTTTTTTTGTAGTTCTCCTGAGTTCAAATATTCATTTGCCTGATCAATCATTATATTAAAACCAATAGAAATAAAGTCTTTAATTTTATTAATATTATTTAAGAAAACATGATCGAAAGATGGTGATAGTTCTTCCACTTCGGATATAGCATATTGCCTTGCTGTAAAACTATCGCCAAATTTATCATCATCACTTGGAAAAGAATGCTCGTCTATACTTGGCAATTCATGAAAGTAAAGTTCGATTTGATTTTCAAAAAATTGTATTAATTCCTTTCTTTCTTCTTCAGATATCTTTCCTAGATACTTCTCAAATTCCGACCAATAGTCTTGTTCGTTTTTATCAAAAACAAAGTATAGTTTATTTATCAAATTAAATAACTTGGGATTTTCTTCTTGTAAAATTGGTTTAAGGTTGTCTTTGTAACTAGTCGGTAAGCCATGCGCCATATCAAATCCGTTACCAATAATAAATAATCTTGTCAAATATTTTCACCTCCTCTGAACGATTCTATTGATATAATTTTAAACACAATTCTGACTTTTTAATAAATAGAATTATTAATAATACTAGCCAGACTGACAATTTATTCATTTTTATAACTTAATTGATCGCTTATTACTCCCAATTTTAGCATAACAAATAAAAAAGCCAAATAGTACATAGTCTATTGGACTCTAAATTTACGTCTTACTGAACTCTATTAGATTAGCTACTGAAAGAATTAAGCAATGAGCATTTAAAAATAGGTCAAAAACTTTTTTAAGTTTCTGACCTCATACACTCCATTATTATTTTTTATTCCTCTCAACCATATTTTCCATGGCAGTTACTTTGATACTTTGTTTGAATATCTTCAAACAGTTAGTCTCTCTTTGTCAGTAAAGCGAACCCCATCTGCATATCCTGAATAAAATGCTTCTCTATTTTTTACGTTATGAGACGTGTCTTTTCCAGGGCCAAGCCCAATCTTTTCAACTACGGTTTCTACAACTTCCGGTACTTGTAAGGCAAGTTCATAGCCGTTTGTTAGCACCTGCTTCTTGAAAGTTTCATTCAACCCACGTAAATAGCCTTCAAGATAATCTTGCTTCAGCTGCCATTTCCGCTTGTATTTCCGACGTACCTCCGGTAATTGCAAAAATTGTCTAGCACAATAGCTGGCACTTCCACGAGCATATTCAAATGTAATCTGAGCGATTTGAACATCTGATTCGATTCCAACGAAATGGAGTTCAATTGGCGGTCCTGATACATAGTAATAACGAACTCGAAAGTTCTTAGCAATGATCAAAGCAAGTCGATAGAGCCATTTTTGAGGACGTCCCTCATATATGATCGTATTAATCACTGTTTCCGTTTTTTGTTCTTGCTTATAGCTAAAGACATCTTCTTCATCTATATTATGCTGAAGCATCAACTCTTGTGCTTTTGCTAGTGCTGACATTGATTCCTCATCGTTTGCATCATTTGCTAAAGCAAGTAACTTAACAATTTTTTGTTTTGCTTTTTCATCCATATAATTTCACCTTTTATATATTTTCTAGTTTAATATCGCGAAAACAGAAATATTAAATACCTTCTCAACTTAATTTATACTCGCTTTGCCTGTACTGTAATCAATAGATAACCCATCTTGCACGTTGTGGATTAACACATTGAATTGAATATCATTGGTTTCAACGCTGCGTGCTTCCATTTGAATCGCCCTGGGCAATAATTCTCGCTCTCTGAATATCGGAGTGACTCGATAACGGACGTGGTTATTGGTTTTTCTTAAATAGTTGGCCACTTCATTTTCAAATTGCACCATGTGGATCTGGTTCAGTTGTTGTGTGCCGGTAAACAAGTTTTTCCAGTTATCATTCTCACCGGTCATCTGAAATCCAATTAAATGGCTTCTATTATAGAGCCAAACATTATTTTCAAGCTTTTTTTGATTCCAACCAGTAGGGTATACGTTTGAGATATCCCCTCGTTCTTCTGTTGGCATCATCGATCGATGTAAAAGTGCATCTGCAACACCGACACGATTTAGTGAATCGAGATCCGAAAATGTTTGCCAGGTCCCAGCATCCATCGACATCTCTTCAGCTGTAAAACTCGGATAATTTCCGTTTACTTGAATGACAACATTCTGCCCATCAAAATCGGGTAGATTCTTAACCTCTTCAGCTGAGATTTCTTCCTGATAGGCCCAATCACCGAAAAAGCCAGGCAACTGAACATCGAATTCAGATAAGTCCACTAAAGAAGCAGTAAACCCAAACAAACTGAACAATGCTGCGAGTATGAATTTTGATTTACGTTTCATATCAATCCCCTTTTATTTCATATAATTATGGATTTCTCCATTCTCCTAAAAATGAATATTTCCATGCTCTTTTAGTAGCCGATCAATTCTTTTTCTTTTATAAATCAAGAGTGACAGGTCTCTAACTCTTTTCCTCACTCTCTTCAGCTATCAGCTTCTCTGCTAGTTTAGTAAGCAAATAAGCATTATCAAAGCGCATTCTATCAATCGACGACTTTCCATGTTTAAGATCCGAGATTGTCATCTTTGCAACACCGGATCTTTTACTTATTTCAGCTATTGATTTCCCACTTTTCGTCAGTAACCATTGGATTTTTTCTTTGTTCGCATACATAGTTATTCCTCCAGAGTTGGAGTGTAGCTATTATTATTTGCTACTACTCACTTTTATGATATATTTTGAGTAGTAGCAAATCCGGTCTATGGTTTTGTTACTTTGTGCTTATTCTGTGTCCGCAGGGTAAGCATTTTTTACTGCCATAGTTATCCTTGTAATAATAAGCCACCTCCTACCTCGTTGAAGCAACACCAGCTAAACTCAGAATATTCCTCATAATCGACGTTTACAGTGAAACACAGCATCATTTTTTGTTCCTGTAATTCTTCTCTATCATTTTCCCACTCAAACTCATGTGGACTGACCTGAAGTAAAGTCAATAGCAATCCATGCTTAGTACTTGTTTCTATTATATGAAACACAATGAACCCATATTTTTTCTCGTATTTATCAATTATTTTCTTTTGTTGATCTGTCACGCTATAGATAACTGGTAGTACAAACTTCTTGCGATTAACCACTATTGCAGTTCGCCTAGAACAATAGATCTCTCCTTTCCCGAATCCTGCTTTAACGTGGTCCTCGATCGATAATATATCCAAACGTTTCTTTGCTTCTTCCACTAATCTACTTTTTGCTTCATCTAACAATTAACGTAACCTCCCAAAACAATTTATAGACGGTTTACCGTCTATAAATATTATAGCACGGTAAACCGTCTTTATCAATTGATTTATTCTCTTTTTTAGGAGGTATCAGTAGTTGAAAAGATCCATCTGCGTGACATTATTCTGAATTCTTTCTATAGACCTAGTATAGTAATCCAAGTTAGTTTCAAAACCAATGTAGTGTCGCTCAGTATTGATACAAGCAATCGCAGTTGTCCCACTCCCCATACAATTATCTAATACAATATCTCCTTTTTGTGTGTAAGTTTGTATCAGATATTCAAGTAAACGTACCGGTTTTTGCGTAGGGTGGAACGTGTTCATTGACTCTTTGTCAAATCGCAAAACATTATTCGGATATCCTGTATACTCTTGGCAATATTCTTTGCCTGAAAGAGAACTCGTATTATAAATCCCTTCAGTCTCATTTTTCTTCTTTATAAGTGGTTGTTTCATCCTCTCTAACCCTTGAGGATAATAAATAGGTGACCCTTTTGAAAAAACAGAGATTGTCTCAATTGAACGCATTGGCTGTTTTTTGGCAAAGGCAAAGCCAGTTACGGTATTTTTAACCCAGTACCAATCATATTTATATTGTTTAAAGTTACTCATACGTAACTGTGTAGAAAATGGTT